>ERZ650308.124-NODE-124-length-42258-cov-8.817857_pt1 | contig 42258 bp, 39 predicted proteins | sample MGYA00376244_ERZ650308 | MGnify/ENA primary metagenome ERZ650308 (study PRJEB26733, sample SAMN07839295) | wastewater metagenome | biome: small river; feature: stream; material: water | place: USA: North Carolina | collected 2016-04-26 ... | reverse complement strand
AAGCTGCTAATTTAAAGAGCAAGTTAGCTAAGCACGTTGCTGTGAAGCAAGTGGTTAAGAAAAAGTAATTGATTACGCTGATTCAGCGTCAATATCTGATATTTAAATCCTGCCTTTAGGGGCGGGATTTTTTTTGTCCCCACCCCATGTGAAATACTCCCTTTCATAGAGATACATTTTCGATGTATCTTCGCGCTATGACTGAAAAAATTATCATCCTAGATTTTGGTAGCCAATACACGCAGCTTATTGCTCGTGCAGTTAGAGAAGCCAATGTATATTGCGAAATTCAACCCTTTCATACCCCAATTGCCTTTGACGAAAGCCTAAAAGGGGTCATTTTAAGTGGTTCCCCTGCAAGTGTGAATGAAGATGAAGCTCCAAATGTGGACATTCAAGCTATTTTAGCCAAATTACCCCTTTTAACCATTTGCTATGGCGCCCAATTGAGTGCTAAGAATTTTGGTGGTAAAGTAGAAAAGTCAAATAAACGCGAATACGGCCGTGCCCAATTACGTATTCAAAAAGACGATATCATTTTCAAAAATATCCAAGACAATAGCCAAGTTTGGATGAGCCATAGTGACTCTATTACAGTTTTACCTGAAAATTTTGAATTATTGGCCGATACAGATAGTATCCCAGTAGCAGGATTCAGAAAAAAGGCCGATCAAGGACATAGTTTACATGGATTTCAGTTCCACCCAGAAGTATATCACTCAACAGAGGGCAAGACTATGATTCGCAACTTCTTAGTTGAGATCTGTGGCTGTAGCCAAAATTGGACCCCTGCCTCTTTTGTGAATGAGACCGTTGCACAATTAAAAGAACAGATTGGAGAGGGTCATGTGATTATGGCATTAAGTGGCGGTGTGGATAGTACAGTTGCTGCGACTTTAATTCATAAAGCCATCGGCAATCGCCTCCATGGTATTTTTGTAGACAATGGGGTTTTAAGAAAAGACGAGTTCCAACAGGTACTTGACATGTACCATAATATAGGTTTAAACGTAAAAGGTATAGATGCTAAAAACATGTTCTATGATGCTTTAGCAGGCAAATCTGACCCAGAGGAAAAGCGCAAAATCATAGGAAAACTATTTATAGATGTATTTCAAATAGAAGCTTCTAACATGTTGGAAGCCAAGTTCTTAGGTCAAGGAACAATTTATCCAGATGTGATTGAAAGTGTGAGTGTTCACGGACCTTCTCAAACCATCAAATCTCACCATAATGTAGGTGGGCTACCAGATACCTTACACCTTAAACTAGTTGAACCATTACGTAGTTTATTCAAAGATGAAGTGCGCAAAGTAGGTCTTGAATTAGGAATACCCGCTGATATGATTCAGAGACACCCTTTCCCTGGACCAGGATTGGCTATTCGTATCTTAGGCGAGATTACACCCGAAAAAGTGGATTTATTACAAAGAGCAGATGCTATTTATATCAATGGACTGAAGGAATTCGGATTATATGATAAGGTTTGGCAAGCAGGCACCATCCTTTTACCAGTTAAAAGCGTAGGTGTAATGGGTGACGAACGCACTTATGAATTCACAGTGGCACTTAGAGCAGTGACATCGGTAGACGGTATGACGGCAGATTGGGCGCACTTACCTTATGAGTTCCTTGCACATATGAGCAATTCTATTATTAATCAAGTAAGAGGGATTAACCGAGTTGTATATGATATAAGCAGTAAACCACCTGCAACGATTGAGTGGGAATAATAAGTAATAGACTTGGAAGTAAAATACTTCTAATTTAATATCAATAAAAATGGGTTAATTCATTAAATACCAATGAATTAACCCATTTTACTTTAAGCAACTATCCCTAGTTCAATTTCTTCTGAATAGACGTAATTTGATCCTGTAAAGTATTCACAACCCCAGCCAATTGATCCACATTCCACATAGGTTGCGCCCCTGCTTTATGTATGATGTATACAGCTTTCCAAACTTCCACAATATCTTTAGTATTTACTTGATATGGCTCGTATAAAGGATTGTCACTCAACAAAGTAAGTCTTTCACCAATTGCATCACTTGAACGGTCGTCATTGGTAATAATACGCTTATACACTACTCCATCTGTATTTGAAATTACAATATAGGTATTGCTACTTTTTACGTCTTTTAAGCTAGCAACACGCTCACCTACAATCACACTTCCACTTGGCGTTGGCAACATACTATCTCCTACAATTTCAAATGCTCGGTATTCACCCGGGGCCAACATTGGTAAAGTGAAGGTATTTAACTCGTCAATAAATTCAGGATCTGCGTATCCAGCCAAATATCCAGCAGCCGCCTTCACCGGAACAAAAGACACAATAGCCGCACTATTGGAACTATCCGTTTTAAGTGAGCGACGTCGCTCCAAATAAGAGCCCCCCATATTATATCCCTGGTTTAAGTCAAACTCCTCCATTTGCGAGAGGTCCTGGAACAAGAAAACCTCCAGGCTAATATTGAATAAAGCACAAATGGCTTCCTGCACTTCTAATCTAGGTTCTGCCCTGCCTTCCTCATAAGCGCCTACTAAAGAACGCTTGATCTGAAGTTGGTTGGCTAGCTCCTCTTGAGTCCAATCACGTTGCTTTCTGATGAATTTTAAATTCTTTCCTGCGTATGACATAACTAATTATTTTAGTGCAATTTACTAATTATTTTAGTTTTTCCAAATTATTTTAGCAATTTCTTTTTTTTGAACGGATTCTGCCTTCTTGGTAACTTGCAGTATGTCTAAAACTATAGCAACAAAAAGAACGGCTTCAAAGAAGGAGCAACCCGTTATATTAATCACGAATGACGATAGTATCACCGCACCTGGAATCCACGCACTAGTTAAAGCTGTAAAAGGTCTGGGTAAAATCGTAGTAGTAGCACCCGATAAACCACAAAGTGGCATGGGACATGCCATCACCCTAGGTCAACACCTTAGATTGACCAAAGTACATTGGCATGACGACCCTACTGTGGAAGCCTATTCATGTAGTGGAACCCCAGTTGATTGTGTAAAATTGGCGGTAGATAAAGTCTTGCACCGTAAACCAACCATCTGCCTTAGCGGCATTAACCATGGTGCAAACCATTCTATCAATGTCATTTATTCTGGGACCATGTCTGCTGCGCTTGAAGCTTCTATTGAAAGCATTCCAAGTATTGGCTTTAGCTTATTAGACTTAAGTATTGAAGCTGACTTTTCTGCCGCTGCTCATTATGCCCGCATCATTGTAGAACATGTTATTGCTGATAAAAAACTAGATAAGCATTTGTGCTTGAATGTGAATATTCCTAAAGTAGAAACTAAGATGATCAAGGGCATTAAAATGTGCAAGCAAGCATATGCCAAATACGATGAAAAATTTGTGGAGCGTACTGACCCACATGGTAAAAAATATTATTGGCTTACAGGTGAATTCGTGAACTTTGACAAGTCAAAAGACACAGATGTCTGGGCACTAAAAAACAATTACGTAAGTGTGGTGCCGGTTCAATTTGATCTAACCAACCATGCATTGAAAGCCCAATTAAGTAAAAAATGGAAATGGTAAGCACATGCAATTAGAGAAAGACAATTATATGCTTGGTGTATTGATAGGACTAGCCCTTCCCTTCTTGGGCTTTGTTGGATTCTATCAATGGAAGTTTAGCATGGTCCCTGTACAAACCTTTATTGATTTATTGGCTAGTCAAAAATCCATCTTATCCGCAATGATCAGCGTGTCACTTTTACTCAATGCCGCTGCATTGACTTTCTTTTTTCAAAAACAAATTGACAAAACAGCGAAAGGCATTTTTTTCACCACCTGTATTTATGCAATAGCCGCTATTGCAGCAAAATGGTTTTTATAAATGAAATATTACATCATTGCTGGCGAAGCTAGCGGCGACTTACACGGATCTAATTTAATTAAAGCAATTTTAAAGCGAGACCCTGCTGCTACAATTCAGTGCTGGGGTGGCGAGCTCATGGAAAATGCTGGCGGAAAGCTAGTAAAACATTATCGAAGCCTTGCCTTCATGGGCTTTGTTGAAGTGCTATTAAATTTGCGCACGATTCTTTCCAATATTAGCTTTTGTAAAAAAGATATAACTGCATTTGAACCCGACGTGTTAATCTGTATTGATTATCCAGGTTTTAATTTACGTATTGCTAAATGGGCAAAAGCAAATGACATGAAAGTCGTTTACTTTATTGCACCACAGGTTTGGGCATGGAAAGAAAACAGGGTGCCAGCAATGCGACAATCTATTGATCGCTTATTGTGTATACTGCCATTTGAAAAGGACTATTTTAAAAATAGATGGAACTGGGAAGTCGACTATATTGGCCATCCTTTAATGGAAGTGATTGATGCACTTGAGCCATTGGCGCATCCCCTACCTCATTTACAAAATCAACAATTGATTGCGCTTTTACCAGGCAGCAGACAACAAGAAATTCAAAAAAAGTTGCCCATCATGCTTTCTGTTGCCAAGGAATTTCCAAAGGAACATTTTGTGGTAGCACAAGCACCTGGTATTGATACCGCTTGGTTTAATACCCTTATTCCAAACATGCCGAATGTTCATGTGGTTGCTGCAAACACTTATGCTATTTTACAACATAGTAAAGCCGCATTGGTTACCAGTGGTACTGCAACTTTAGAAACTGCATTATTAAATGTGCCAGAGATCGTTTGTTATAAAGGCAACGCCATTACATTAGCATTAGCAAAGCGTTTTGTAAAAATTAAATTTATCGCTTTGGTGAATTTAATTATGAACAAAGAAGTAGTGAAAGAATTGATTCAAGAAGATTTAACAACAAAAAATCTATCCATTGAATTAAAAAAATTACTAGAAGATCCTACTAGACAAGCAGCAATCAAAGCAGATTATGCCGCACTTAAACAAGCATTGACCACTGGACAAAAAGCCACAGATGTTGCCGCAGGAATCATTCAAGAAACCCTCAATAACAAATAGGAATTTACTTAAGAAGTGGCAGTATGAAAACGCGGAATAAAGTAAATAGGATCGCGAAAATAAAAACCAACAATGAAATACGATTCATACCGTGCATGTATTTCATCCATTGTGTTCTTGGCTGACTAGGATCTTTTTTCTTAATAAATAAGTACTCTCCGAATTGTCTTAAAATACCCATAGTGTATTAATTATATTGGTAAAAGTAGGATAAAATAATTTATGCCTGTTGATCCAACCAAGCTTTTAAATGCTCGGTGATTTGAATGGTTTCGATAATGAATCCATCATGTCCATACATAGAATCTATAGCAACCAAATTGGCGTTTGGCATATGTGCTTTCATGAATTTCTGCTCATCTAATGGACATAAAATGTCACTATTTATACCAATGATTAAAGTAGGTGTTTGAATGGTCGCCAAAGTTGCCATTAAGTCTCCCCCACGCTTTCTTGCAAGGTGATGGCTATCCATAGACTTCGTCAACAACCAATAGCTATAGGCATTGAATCGCTTGACTAATTTATCACCTTGATAATTGATATAGGAAGACGCTTTAAAGTCATCAATCTTTTCAGGATCCGCATCGGTTTGTTTTTCTTGGTAGATGCCATAGTTACGATAGGTTAACATCCCAATCGCTCTTGCAGCTTTCAATCCTTTCGCACCTGCATTTGGTTTAGCTTCCTTCCAAGTGCAATCTGCTTCTATCGCAAGTCTTTGTGCCGTATGTACAGCAACGCCCCAGGCACTTTCAGATGGAGAAGTCGCAATCAAAAACATTTTTTGGATCACAGTAGGTTCCATCACAGCCCATTCTAATGCCTGATATCCACCCATACTGCCTCCTAAAAGAAGGTCGATCTTTTCAATACCTAAATGTTGTCTTAAAAGGATATGCGCACGAACCATGTCTCGAATCGTAATCGTTGGAAATTGATCAAAACGAATGGATGCATCTAAGTCCTCGATACTCAATGGCCCTGTGGAACCATAACATGAGCCAATGATATTTGCACAAACTATGAAGTAATCATTTGGATTGATGAAAGCCCCTTCTCCTACAAAGCCTTTCCACCAATCTGCCACATCTGAATTGGCTGTTAATGCATGACAAACCCAGGCTACTTTTTTCCCAGGAGTATACTCCCCATAATAATGATAGGCTATTTTAAGCTTAGGCAAACTGATACCGCATTCAAGGGTAAAAGGTTGATGGTATTTATAAATGACTGGGTCCATTTTATCGCTTTCTTGTGATCACTAAGTGGCTATTTGAATTACCTTTGCAAAGGTACAATATTTATAATTCCTATTCACGAACCAATTAAATCCTATGGCAACCATTACACTTAAAAGAATCGATAACGATTATCAGTTTGAAACCATTGACGAAGCAGGTCAAACCATGATGATGGATATTCCCGAAGACCAAGGTGGTCATGGCAATGGTGTAAGACCGATGCAAGCATTATTGAGCGCATTAGGTGGTTGTAGTGGTGTAGATGTGGTGATGATTTTGAAAAAACAGAAAGAAACCCTTGAGCATTATGAAATGGTGATTAGTGGAGAAAGAGCAGTGGGCAAAGAACCTGCACTATGGGAAACCATTCATATTGTTTTTAAACTTAAAGGATCTATGACTAAAGAAAAGGCAGAAAAAGCTTGCGCTTTATCAATAGACAAATATTGTTCTGTTGCGGCCACATTGAGAGCAGCTGGTGCAGTTATCACTTGGGAAGTAGTTATTTTATAATTTTTTATTGAGCATTCATGAAACACGATCAGTCTAAATTAATTCGCACACAAATAGAAAGAACTGCCGAAGGCGAACATTCTAGCCCATTATTTCTAACAAGTAGTTTTTGTTTTGAAGAAGCAGAGACAATGCGCGCTGCATTTGCAGATGAGTCTGATGACAATATTTATAGTCGATTCTCCAATCCGAATGTGCAAGAGTTTGTAGATCGATTAGCGGTATTAGAACATGCAGAAGCCGGCTTCGCAACTGCAAGCGGAATGAGCGCAGTGTTTGGCTCATTCATGGCTTTATTAAAAAAAGGCGATCACCTATTGTCTTGTAATTCAATTTTTGGAAGTACACATACGGTGGTATCTAAATACCTTCCTAAATATGGGATGGAATATAGTTATGTATCAGCGAATGCAACTGCAGCTGATTGGGAAGCAGCCATTCAGCCAAATACAAAAATGATTTACTTAGAAACACCAACCAATCCAGGATTGGAAGTGTTGGATATTGCTATGATCAGTACGATTGCTAAAAAATACAATATCATTTTAAATGTAGATAACTGCTTTGCAACACCTATTGGTCAAACGCCGATTGACCTTGGTGCAGACCTTGTTGTACATTCTGCGACAAAATGGATCGATGGTCAAGGTCGTGTATTAGGTGGCGCAGTACTTGGTAAAAAAGCCTTGATACATGAAATTTATTTATTCTGTAGAAGTACTGGCCCTTCCCTATCTCCCTTCAATGCTTGGGTATTGAGTAAGAGTTTGGAGACCTTAGAAGTGCGTATGGAACGACATAGTAAGTCTGCTTTTTCTATTGCTCAAAAATTAGAAGGACATGCAAAAATTAATTTTGTAAAATACCCTTTCTTAGCTTCTCATCCTCATCATGCAATTGCTGTGAAGCAAATGAAAAATGGTGGTGGCATTGTATGCTTTGAATTAAAAGGTGGACTGGAAGCAGGACGTCAATTTTTAAACCATTTAAAAATGCTTTCTTTAACAGCGAACCTTGGGGATAGTAGAAGCATTGCATCTCACCCAGCAAGCACTACCCATGCCAAACTTTCAGAAGCTGAAAGACAAGCAGTTGGTATCACCCCTGGCTTGATCCGCATTTCTGTTGGCTTGGAACATGAAGAAGATATCTTAAACGATATCCTTCAAGCACTTGAAGCCTAGTTCCAATTGAATAATAAACGAATTAAAAAGCCCTGTTCATCAATCTGAACAGGGCTTTTTAGTGCAATATTTTTTGGTATTATCCCGAATTTTAGCCCCTTCATTGTGTCATTTTTACAATATAGTTTGTATATTGAATACGCTTAAAAATTTAACGATTTAAAAAACAACCTATGAAATTAAAAACAGGCGTTTTACTATCTGCCATGATGTTTCTTCAGTACTATATCTGGGGTGCTTGGTATGTAACTATGGGAACTTATATGGGCGAAAAATTAGGCTCAACAGGTGTTGACATTGGCGCTGCTTATGGTGCTGGCGCAATCGCAACAATCATCTCTCCATTCTTTGTAGGTATGATTGCGGACAGATTCTTCTCTGCACAAAAAATCATGGGTGTATTACACCTTGTAGGTGCTGCTTTATTGTTCTTTGCAACAAAAGTTGATAACACAAATTTCTACTGGGTAATTTTAGTTTACTCATTACTATATATGCCAACCATTGCCTTGAGCAATAGTGTTGCATTTGCTCAAATGACCGATCCAGGAAAACAATTCCCATGGATTCGCGTATTTGGTACATTAGGATGGATTGCAGCTGGTTTAGTCATTAGCCAATTAGGTATTGAAAAAACAGAAGGTACATTTGTTGTTGCTGCTGGAATTTCTGCCGCATTGGGCTTGTTGAGTTTTGCTTTACCTAATACCCCTCCAAAAGCAGCTGGAACACCTTCTTCAATGGGTGCAATTTTAGGAAAAGACGCTTTTGTATTATTAAAGAATAAATCTTTCTTGGTATTCTTTATTTCTGCCATTGCAATTTGTATTCCACTTTCATTCTATTATGGATTTGCTAATCCATTCTTAAATGAAGTTGGTTTAGACAATGTAGCTGGTAAAATGACAATGGGTCAAATGTCTGAAGCTATTTTCATACTAGCAATTCCATTCTTATTCAATAAGATTGGCGTTAAGAATATGTTGATCTTTGGTATCACTGCATGGGTATTACGTTATGTTTGTTTTGCTTATGGCAATATGGACGCTAGCTGGATGTTATATGCAGGTATTATTTTACATGGTGTTTGTTATGATTTCTTCTTTGTGACTGGTTATATGTATACAGAAAAGAAAGCAGGTGAAAATATTAAAAATGCAGCACAAGGTTTATTCACCTTTGCCACATACGGTGTAGGTATGTTTATTGGAACAAACTACAGCGGCTTTGTTGTGGAGCAAAATAAATTAGCTGACGCTACAGGACATAACTGGCAAAGTATCTGGTTAACGCCAGCTGCAATTGCAGGAGCAGTATTGATTGCATTCATTTTATTCTTTAATGAGAAAAAAGAAGTAGCAGCTGCTTAATTCTTTAAATTTTTAAAAGCCTATCCACTTGGGTAGGCTTTTTTATTCTTCTTATTTTTCCATATTTCAATCTTTTATTTATGAGAATCGCAATGTTGGGTGCCGGATTCATTGGTCGTTTTTATGCTGATGCATTACAAGGTTATAGAAGTAGAGACAAAGTAGTAAGTATCTATGCAAGGCGCGAAGAAGCAGCCAAGCAATTTGCAGCGGATTATAACTGTGCACATTGGACCACTGAAATGGAGGAATCCATTGCGCATCCTGAGGTTGATATTGTATGTATTTCTCTACCTAATCATTTACACGAAGCTGCTGTAATGATGTGTTGCAAACATAAGAAAGCAGTGATGACCACTAAGCCTCTTGGACGCAATGGTGATGAGGCTAAGCGCATGTTGATTGCTGTTGAAGAAGCAGGCATTTTTAACGGTTACTTAGAAGACCTTGTATATACCCCTAAATTTATCAAAGCCAACCAAAGTGTCAAAGAAGGTGCGCTAGGTAGAGTATTATGGGCTAAATCTCGTGAAACCCACCCTGGCCCACACAGTGAATGGTTTTGGGACATCAACCAAGCTGGCGGAGGTTGTATTTTAGATTTAGGTTGTCATTGTGTTGAAATTTCAAGAAGCTATATTGGAAAAGATATCAAACCGATCGAAGTCATGTGTTGGGCTGATACACAAGTAAAGCCGATTGACGCAGAAGACCATGCAATTGGTTTAGTGAAATATGAAAATGGCGCTATTGGGCAATTTGAAGTAAGCTGGACATTCAGAGGTGGTTTAGATTTAAGAGACGAAGTCATGGGAACAGAAGGTACGATTTGGATCAATAGCTTTTTAAGAACTGGATTTGAAATGTTTACCACAGGAAAAGGTGGCGACTATATTGCAGAGAAAGCGGAGAGTGATAGAGGATGGCTATTCCCTGTGGGGGATGAATTAAATGAACTAGGTTACAACCATATGTTCATGGACATGTTCAATGCTATTGAAAAAGGCGAAGCACCTAAAGAAACATTTTATGATGGCTATGTAGTGAACTGCATTTTAGATGCTGCATACAAATCTGCTAAAACTAAATTATGGGAGCCGGTACAATTAGATATTTGGAGAGGCAAAACAGGTTTAACCAAAGAGAGTCATTTAGTGGAATACGATGCGGATCATTATTTAGTAAAAGAAGAAATGACCCATTATGGTGCAAAAAAGTTGATCCTAAAGCATAAAACAACTGGTAAAATAACTGAACAAACTATTAATTAAGTCATTGGCGATCGCTAGAATATGTCGAAAAAAAATGCACTCCCCCCTGCTCTGAAGCAACTACTTGAAAAAGGTGAAGCACAATTCCAAACTGGGATATCAGTGGATTGTGTCATCTTAGGGTTTCATGAACAACAACTTAAAATATTACTGCTTAAAGTTGACACTGTACATAAATGGGCGCTGCCAGGCGGCTTCATAAAAAAGACAGAACCAATCGAAGAAGCTGCTTATAGAGTATTACAAGAAAGAACTGGTGTGAAAGATATTTTTCTACAACAATTTCATGTATTTGGCGCACCAGATAGAGCGGATGCAAGCATTCATCAAAAAAGATACCTAAGTTTTGGTGTGAAAATTCCAAAAGACAATTGGTTGATTCAAAGATTCATTACAGTTGGCTTTTATGCATTAGTAGACTTCAATGAAGTAAAAATTCAACCAACTGAACAAGAAGCACAATGGCAGTGGATGGACATTGAACACTTAAATGGTTTGATGATGGACCATGCTGAGATTGTTCAAAAAGCTTTGGAAACACTAAGAACCCAATTAGCATACCTCCCTATTGGTAAAAATTTATTACCTAAGAAGTTTACCATGCCTGAATTGCAAAAATTATATGAGACTATTCTTAATCAAAAATTAGATCGACGTAATTTCCAACGCAAACTACTCAGCTTCGGTATATTAAACAGATTGACTGAAACAAAAAAAGGAGGCGCACATAAAGCCGCTTACTTATACTCATTCAATGAGAAGAAGTACCAGAAAGCATTAAAGGACGGTTTGTATGGAAGTTGGTAAATTCGAAGAATTTATTACCAACTAAACACCGAGTTAGAATTTTCTGGAAGCACTGCGATCCAAGTTTCTTTACCATCTTGAATACAAATTTTTCTTTCAACACCTTTGTTCAGCACCAACATCGTTTTAGTTTTATCATTAGACTTCATTGACGTTCTAAATGCAATGGCTTTGATGGACGCATCATTTATAGTAGTTTGTATCCTTACAGCCCCACGCTGAATAAACTTAGCTGCTTGAGCCATGATATAATAACTTACATTTCTTTTGACAGATTCACCATCTATAGTTAGCGCTCCAAGACATTCAGTACATCCTCCTGGTGTATGAGGCCCATAAGTAGGATCATTGGCTAAGTTCCATTCCAAGACCATGCTACTCCAGTTGGCCATTGTGCCTATGACAATATGTTCCATATGCCAGATAAAATCTCCAGCAAAATTACCTTTAGCACCAGTCCACTGTTCGGTGAAATATATTTTCTTGTCGGGATGTGCTTGGTGCAATTTTGACAAAGCAGACGCCTCTCCTAAATACAAATGAAAGGCAGATGCACTGATATAAGATTTAGCAATTGAATCATTTAAAATCTCAATGGGATAATTTGGATGATCTGCATTATGATCCCAAATCACGATTTCTGTTTTAAGATGATGTTTTTTAAAAGCTGGGCCAAGATGATTTCTAATAAAATCTTTTTGTTCCGCTGCAGTCATCAACATACTTGGATTATTCCCCCCATGTTCAGGTTCATTTTGTATCGTCACTGCATTGACATGAAGACCTTCTTTGCGCATGAGTTGAATATACTTCACAAAATATTTTGCATAAACATTGTAATATTTTGTCAACAAATGTCCGCCCATTGACTTTCCATTGTCCTTCATCCAAATTGGAGGACTCCAAGGTGTCGCAATCAATTTAATTTGTGGTTGAATCTGTTTAATTTCTTTTAAAATTGGAATTAAATGCTGCTGGTCTTTTGACAAAGACATCATGGTTAAATCTGGGTCCACCGATCCAGATGGTAAATCATCATAACTATAAACCTCTGCATCTAAATCTGATGCGCCCATACTTATTCTAAGATAATTGACATGTAAATCATTTGGGCCCTGACCAAACATTTCTTTTAAAAGCGCAGCCCGTTTTTGCTTGGATAGTTGATGTAATAGTTGCGCACTGCCACCGGTTAGTGTATAACCGAAGCCTTCTATCTTTTGAAATTGTTGTTGATCGTCTAAAAAGATGGTATCCATTGGATTAGACTTATCCATGCCAATAGAAGGCAATATCGGAGCATTTACTTGTTTTAATAAAAGCATGCCATTTGCAGTGGTAACCGTTTGAGTTAGCTGCCCATTGGAATCCAATACAAATACGAAGGCCAAGAGCAGAATGCATACAAATCTTTTCATGTTCGATAATTTTTCCAAAATAAATATACAATGAAATGTCTTAAAAAATGGTAAGTTTAGGTATGCAAAGCCTTAGCACTAAATTTCAGGTACATTTACTAGGCGACCACGCCATTGTATTCAAAATTTCCACTGGACTAAGGGAAGGAATTGATCAAGACCTACTTGCATTTACACAATACATTATAGACAAAAAGATCAACGGCATCAAAGATATTATTTTAGCCTATGAGACCTTAACCCTTATTTATGATATCATAGGCTTTGATGACAATCCTTTTTTCTTTGCAAATAAATTATTAGAAACATTCATTGCTGAATCATCAGATATCAAGTATTCTAATACTGCTGCAAGATTAATAGAGATCCCAGTATGTTATGACCCAAGTTTGGGTATTGATATTCAATCAGCAGCTATCCAATTAAATTGCAGTGTTGAACAATTGATTCAACAACACAGTGAAAAAGTATATACTGTTTATTGTATAGGATTTTTACCTGGCTTTGCTTATATGGGGGACGTAAATGCCCCAATTCAATTACCAAGACATCCTTCTCCTAGGGCAAAAGTATTAGCAGGCAGTGTGGGTATTGCTGGAAAACAAACTGGCATCTATCCTATTACCTCTCCTGGTGGTTGGCAGATAATTGGACGTACTCCTATCAAAATATTTGACCCCAATAGTAGTGCACTCACCCTTTTCAAAGCTGGTGATCAAGTAAAATTTAATCCCATCTCATTGGCATTGTTTCATCAATTAAACACCCACCAAGATGTCGATTAATATCATCAAAAAAGGACTCTCTGACAGAATCGAAGACCTAGGCAGGTATGGATTTCAAGGGCTTGGCATACAACCTAGCGGACCAATGGATTATTTGTCTGCTCAATTGGCCAATACCATTTTAGACAATGATTTGAACAACCCAGTATTTGAATTACATTTTCCGGCTTCTGTTTTTGAATTCGATCAACCCTTGATCATCTGTATCAGTGGTGCCAATTTCGTACCAGTGATCAATGATAAAAGTGTTGCATTGAATACGCCTATCAAAGTTTATCCTAATGACCGGCTCAATTTCCTACAACCTCTAGAAGGGCGTACTGCCTATCTGGCTTTTAAAGGCAAAGTTGAATCCAAACATAAATGGCTAGATAGTTATTGTAGTTTCCAGGCCACATTGAATAAGGGCGATCATTTTGATATTTCACCTGATTCAATTTCCGAAATTGAATTAAATGACTATAAACATCATTTAGTTCAACAGGTTCAGACTTCCCTATTTAACGAACATGAGATTCGATTTATTCCTGGACCAGCATGGAATGATCTTGACACTAGTTCGATTCAATATTTAATGGAACAACCATTCTCGATAAATGCAAAATCAAATCGGATGGGCTTTTTATTAGATGGGCCAAAAATCAATTTATCCGAACCTAAGCAATATCTATCAAGTGCAGTTACAAGAGGCACTTTACAATTATTACCCAACGGTAGTATCATTGTCTTAATGGCTGATCATCAAACCATTGGAGGTTATGCTAATCTGGGTCAAATAATTTTGGTAGATTTACCAAGATTTGCACAATTAAACAACCATAGTCATTTTAAGTTAAGTATCACAAATGTTCAAACAGCACAACAACTCTATAGAGCAAAACAGTCCTGGTTTAAGCATTGATATCAACTGTGATATGGGAGAAGGCATGCAGCATGATGCCGCACTCATGCCTTTTATCAGTAGCGCCAACATTGCTTGTGGATTTCATGCTGGAAACGAAGACACCATTAAAAGAACGATCGAACTGGCAGTCATGCATGATGTTGCAATTGGCGCACATCCAAGTTATCAGGATAGAGAAAATTTTGGCCGGCTATCACAATCTATTTCTTTAATTGAACTCGCTGAACTCATAAGCGATCAATTAAGTTTATTTGAAAAAATAACCAAGCAAATGGGCTGCAAGATTCATCATGTAAAATTACATGGTGCTTTATACAATGATTGTGCAAAAGACCCGATGTCGAGCAAAATTGTAGCACAAACAATTCAAGCAATAGATCCAGCCATTTTACTTTATGGATTGAGTGGAAGCCACACTATCAAAGAAGCAAGAGCAATTGGTTTAATAGGTGTACAAGAAGCATTTGCAGATAGATCCTATCAATCAAATGGACAACTGACTCCAAGACATAAGGATCATGCACTCATTACTGATCCTAAAGAAGCAGCCAAACAAGTGCTAACGATGATCTTAGACCAAGAAATAAAGACCGAGGATGGAACCATGATCGACGTTAATGCAGAAACAATATGTATCCATGGGGACCATCCTGCAGCAGTAGAGATTGCCTCCCATTTATTCAACACATTACAACAATATCAGATTGAAATCAAATATCCCTAAATCAACAACGAAAGCACCTTCTTTGACAGGTATTAGTTTAGGTGCTGCATTTTTAATGGCCAACTCTTCCATTGGACCTGGATTTCTAACGCAGACTTCTTTTTACACAGAACAACTCCTTACCAGTTTTGGTTTTGTGATTATAATATCTATCCTTCTTGATTTTGGCGCTCAAATTAATATATGGAGAGCAATCACTTTGAGTGGTATGCGTGCACAGGAAATTGCCAACCAACTACTTCCTGGACTTGGTCATCTTTTGTCTTTCGCAGTGGTGCTTGGTGGATTCGCTTTTAATATAGGCAATATCGCAGGTTGCGGATTGGCACTCAATTTATTAACCGGAATTAGCTTTGCAAAAGGAGCCATGTTAAGTGGCATCATTGCCATCCTTATTTTTTGGATAGACGAAATTGGCAAAATGTTAGATCGATTAACCAAAGTTTTAGGGATTGTAAAAATAAGTTTAACCTTATTAATTGTTTACGCTGCACATCCTCCTATTCTTGACGCTGTACATCATAGTTTTGTTCCAGAACAGATTTCCTTACTTGCTATTGTAACCATTGTAGGAGGCACGGTAGGCGGCTATATTACATTCTCTGGAGCACATCGATTGGTGGATGCAGGCATGGTAGGTCCTGAGCATATTCCATTTGTGACTAAAAGTGCGAGCAGAGGTATCCTTATCTCCTCCTTTATGCGCTTTATATTATTCTTAGCAGTGGTAGGCGTTGTAGCACAAGGTGTGCATTTAGATAAAAACAATCCTGCTGCCACTGTTTTTGAATCTGCAGGTGGAAGATGGGGCTTATTTGTTTTTGGCATTGTTTTATGGAGTGCTGCCATCTCTTCAGTAATTGGGGCTTCCTATACCTCCTATTCTTTTATCAAAAAACTAGATATCCCATACTTACATCATGAACGCTATGCCATTAGTGGGTTCATTCTTATCTCTACTTGTTTATTTATTTGGATAGGGAAACCTAAAGAGTTGTTGCTTTTTGCTGGTTTAATCAACGGGTTTATACTCCCATTTGCATTGGCCATCATGCTGATAGCAAGTAGAAAAATTCCGGTGCTTAAACAATATAAATATCCATTGTGGATTGAAGCCGCAGGTTGGCTGGTCGTATTGTTAATGGGTTCAATGAGTGTCTATGCATTGATTGACACGCTTTTAAAATAATACTAGTTCATTTTTGTATCCGTATCTAACATATCCATCTTTTGTTCTTTTGGCTTCACACCAAAATTGTATCGGATATTGATGCCCCATCTTCGCGAATCACTTTCTCTTAAACCTACCGCATAAATACTACCCTGTCTTAATGTGAAGGTATTTTTATTGGTGAAGAAAATGTCGTTCATAGATATTGTCACAGTCAACTTTTTATTCAAAAATTGTCTGTTCAATGAACTATTTAATTGACCAAAATTATCTAATTCATAAAATTGTTGTTGACCATTGCTTCTCCAAAATCCATTGATCGTAAATGTAGAAAGCTTGCCCAATTTTAAAGACTGAAAAGTAAAGAATGTCCAAGTTGCTTTATCAAACACAATTGGCTTTTGTTCATACAAGCCATTGTAAACATTATGGCTGTACTGCGCTCCCACTACTGCAAAGAATGCCTTACCAGGTGGTATTACAGCGATCCCTCTAAAATAGGTCTCTTTGCTCTTACCTAGATTGTCATAAGTACGATACGCAATTTGTTTATTAGATGGAGACTGATACACTACATTGGTGAATATATCTTTAGTCTCATTGAGACCAAATGCGAATATTGGTTTATCATCCACACTAATATTGGCTTCATAATTAGAAGTAAACTGCGGCTTTAAACTTGGATTACCTGACTCGTATAAGAATGGATCAATGTATTTAGGGAAAGGGTTCAAGAACTCATAACTCGGTCTACTAATCGTTTTGCGGTATACCAAATAGCCTCTCATTTCATAGCCTGAAAAAGTAAATAGTTTTCTACTTAAAAAAAGATAAGGAAAAGCATCTGTTCGGTTCAATGAAAAAGAAGTGTCAGAAGGAATGAGCTGCTTACCTTGCATCAACGTTTGCTCTATCCTTGTTCCAAATTTTAAAATTACCGCACCCCATGTTTTTGATCCTTGTAAATATGCAGCATTGATTTGTTCTCTATAGTTATAAGCACTTGTTCGAAAAGCATCTTTTACAGAAACGCCATTCAATTCTTTTTGGTAATTGGCGTCATTCTTGAATGTCAAAATACTTGACTTAAGTCCAGCTTCCATTGTAATACCAAAACGCTTCTTTTTATAATCCGTTTGATAGGTGTAAAAATTTCGATCATTAGCGAAATCACCAGCTCCTTTTGACACCAATCCACCAGCAAGCAATGTATTGTTATACAATTGATCTGTATTCGCTCTAATTAAATTATAAGAAAAATCCATTGTCCATTCTCCTCCTAAGGAATCTAGTTTCATTTTAGATCGTACCGATTGGTTGATATTCAAATTCGATCCGTCATTTTTAACCAAGGAAGCAATTGCCGTTAGGTTTTGTTGTGCAGTAATTTTTTGAAGAATAGATTGGTTGTTGGTGCTATTGATAAATGATTGTCCGCTCAAACGTGCATCATAGTTTAGTTCAAAGCGATCTGTCCAAGTTCTACCTAAACCAAATCCAATAAAGGCCGATTTGTTCGGACTTAAGGTTTTAGCAGTCTGTTTCAATACCGTATCCATGGACAAATACCTGTCCGTATTCACTATATTATATCCATCATTATTATTCAACTGTGTATTCAAATAACTATTGTATTTGTCTGTTGTATTGTTTAATGTAAGTCCAACAAATTGATTCCCATGAACCCCTTGATTCATGCCCAAATTGACTGAACCATTTAAACCTATTTTTACACCCTTCTTCAGAATGATATTCACCACTCCACCCCCACCTGACGCATCATATTTTGCAGAGGGCGTTCGCACTAATTCGATTTTCTGAATTGAACTTGGTGGTAAACTTTTTAAAAGTGTAGCCATATCTGAAGCACTCATATTCAATACTCTACCATTAATTTGTACTCCAGCTGGCGACAATCCATTTAAATAAATATTCCCATCTTGATCAATAAAAATACCTGGTATCTTCTCCATTGTCTCATAAGCATTGGTAGAAGTTGCAGCAAGTGGTTCAGGATCTACTATCGTTTTGTCATCTTCTTGTTTAATCAAAGGTTTATTGGAACTAACCACTACTTCTTTTAATTGATTCGCAGTTTCTTTCAATACAATTTGCAATTGGCCTAACTGACCAAATTTGATCGTTCTAGTATCAAGTTGATATCCTACGGAACTGGTTTTTATTTGATAGACGGCGCCAGGATCCAAAGTTAAAAATGCGATACCATTGCTATCTGTTACTTGGCTGCGTTGAAATGGACTATCTAATTTTTGAATTGTAATATTTGCAAATGCAATAGACTGCTTCTTTGAATCTACTACAGTAAGTCGAACTGGTTTGTTTTGAGCAAATGCCAAGACATGCATCAATACAATTTGTAGGACCAAGATAAATTTTATGAACTTTATTTTTATTTGCATCATAGAAGCGCAAAAGTAAGCACAGTTAGTAAAACGGCCTAGCTAATTTGTTAAACGGCATAAAAAAGCCAGTCTCTGGCTTGACTGGCTTTGTATCGAGCTTGTCTTGATTGATTTAATCAATAAAATTTCCTTTTTCGTCGGTTTTGATACGCTTACGTTTGTCGCCATTTTCTAAAACCATTTTATAGACTTTACTGATATGATTGCTCCCTGCATGGTAATTCACTAGATACACATCTTTAGCAATGGCCCATTCAGGATAAGTTTCAGTCACTGAATTTCTTACACTAGATGGCAAGATAATATTACTAAATCGCTCTGCAGTTCTTAGAATCTTACCGTCTTTATCATAGGTAGCCAATACTTGTCCTTTAGGCAAATAAAATGAAACATAGTACTGCTCGAATTCATCCTCATAATAATCAGACTCTTTGACATTATAAGTAGCAGCCTTACGTTCTAATAAATTTACTTTCTGCGATGCATTAGGATCTGCAACTGATTTTAAATACTTATAATTTAAGCTTGTCACTGTAACTGGAGGAAGTGTTTCTTGGGCAATAGTTTTACTACCAAACCCTACCATTAAAATGCAAGCGAAGATCGATAATTTTAGCTGTTTCATAATTGTTCAAATTTTTAATGAATGAATAAGCATCAAAGTTATTATCTGTCATTGCCGAACTCAATGACAGTGGTCAACAGCTAAGTTGATTGAGCGCAGTAACGCCATAAAAAAAGCCAGCTTATAATAAGCTGGCTTTGGTATAAAACTATTTAATTTGTTTAGATTTCTCCTTTACCGTCGATCCAATCTTTTACTGCCGCAGTAGTAACAGATTTTGGTCGCTCTAATGGGAAGCCTAATGCACGATCCCAAGTTAAGCTAGCCAATACACCTAATGCACGACTTACTGCGAACAAAACAGTATAGAATTCATATTCTACAATACCATAGTGTACCAATAAAGCACCACTATGAGCATCCACGTTAGGCCAAGGATTTTTAACTTTTCCTAATGACTCTAAAATTGGAGGTACCGTTTCATAAATATTCCAAACCGTGTTCACTAATTTATCATCTGGTAAATGTTTTTTACCAAACTCCATCTGTGCAGTAAAACGAGGATCCGTTTTTCTTAAAACAGCGTGACCATAACCTGGTACCACTTTACCTGAACTCAATGTCTTTTGAACATAATCTACAATCTGCTCTTTAGAAGGGCTATCTGTTCCAATGGCTTCTTGCATTTCAAAAATCCATTTGATCACTTCCTGATTTGCCAATCCATGTAAAGGACCTGCTAAACCATTCATGCCTGCAGCATAACTTAAATAGGGATCACTCAATGCAGAACCCACTAAATGCGTTGTATGTGCGGACACGTTGCCACCTTCATGGTCTGCGTGAATCGTCATGTATAAACGCATTAATTCTTTCGTGCTCTCATCTTCAAAGCCCATCATGTAAGCAAGGTTACCTGCCCAATCTAATAATCCATTTGGATGAATATGTTCGTTGTTCTTATATTTTCTTCTGTAGATATAAGCAGCAATTCTTGGTAATCTTGCGATCAAATCCATTGAATCATCATAAGTATATTGCCAGTAATCTTTCTTATTCATTCCCTTTGCATATTCTTGCGCAAACTTGCTTTCAGTTTGCAACGCCATTACAGCAGCAACATACATGGTCATTGGATGTGTGCTTAAAGGAAACGCATCAATCACATCAAAAACGTGCGTTGGCACATGGCTTCTTCTTTGCCAGTTGCTCGTTAATTTTTTAACATCTCTATCTGTTGGCAATTCACCAATCATCATCAAGTAAAATAATCCTTCCGGCAATGGCTCATCTCCACCTTCTACTTTTGGTAATTTTGCTTGTAATTCAGGAATAGAATATCCTCTGAAACGGATACCTTCTTGCGCATCTAATAAACTAGTCTCAGTAACAAGACCAGTCATACCTCTCATTCCTTGATACACTTGTGCTAAAGTGATTTCACCAATCTTTTTATCACCATGCTGTTTAAGCATTTCTTTGATCTCTGAAGCAGCCGCAGTTGCTTTTTCTCCAAAACGGTCTTTGATCTCTTCCATATGCCCAATTATTATTGTTAAGAAACGGTTTAAAATTGGACACGAAGTTAACTAAGAAATGGTTATTTGGGGGCTTTTTTATATAAATAATAGACCACAAACATAAAAATAATATTAGGTATCCAAGCGGCTATAAATGGGGGTAAATTTCCCTTCGTGGAAAAGATCGTAGAGAATCGATCAGTAATGATAAACAATGCTGCAATCGTAAAGCCCATGGCCAAATGCGCCCCACTTCCACCCCTAACTTTACGGCCAGCTATAATCGCTCCAATTAGGGTTAAAAGCAACACAGTGATAGGTGTTGCATCTCGTCTATAACGTTCAATTTTAAGCTCATTTAAGCCCTCAGACCCCCTCAACGCTTCCATCCTGATTTGTTTGATCAATTGCGGGGTCGTCAATTTGTCTTTGGCATATTTGTCCTTCTCTAAGTCTACCGGCTTAAAAGGGTATTTTTTATGTAGATTAGGCAGATAAGTCACTAACTCTTTTTGATCTGTGACCTTTCTTTCCAAGACCTCGGATAATTCCCAATCTTTTTTAGCAGTATCCCAAACAATAGATTCAGCCCGGATATTGTACACCACTTTCTCCCCTTTTACAGTATAAGCGAAAAAATTATTCCCTCTTTTACTTGAAGTATCATAAGCATAAATGCCCGCATAGGTAAAGGAATCGATCCTGAAATAATAATCATTAGAGCCTCTCAAAAGTGCATTATAAGAAGAATGGGCATCTATATAAGTGGCTTCGAAATCTCCACGAATATTATTGGCTTTCGGCACAATCCATTGATTGGAAATCCATAACACAAAACCTAAAAAAAAGCCTCCTATCCAATAAGGTCTTAACCATCTATTGTAAGATGTACCACTTGCTAAAATTGCGACAATTTCTGTTTGACCTGCCATTTTAGAAGTAAAAAAGATCACTGCAATAAACACGAATAATGGAAATAGCAATGCAATGATATGTGGTATAAAACCTACATAATAATTTTTGATAATTTCTGAACTAGTTAAACCTGATCGTACAAAATCATCTGTTTTCTCACTCACATCAATGACCACCGCAATGACTGCAAAGAAGAAAATGGCAAAGAAAAATACTGCCAGAAATTTTTTTAGTATGTACCAGTCCAGTTTTTTCAATGCTTATAATCTTTTACTTATTTGAGGGATCATCTCTTTTTTCCAAGCGCTGTAATCCCCGGCAATAATATGTATTCTTGCTTGTTCAACCAACCAAAGGTAAAAAGATAGGTTTTGGATACTCGCTAATTGCATTCCTAAAATTTCATCCGCAGCAAATAAATGCCTTATATACCCTTTAGAATAGTATTGACTCATTTCATTGGGTATCCCTGGATCGATTGGACTGAAGTCTTTATACCATTTTTTATTTTTGATATTGATCACCCCTTGAGAAGTAAAGATCATACCATTACGTCCATTTCTAGTAGGCATCACACAATCAAACATATCCACACCTAAATCAATCGCTTCTAAAATATTCCAAGGCGTCCCAACCCCCATTAAATAACGTGGCTTGTCTTTGGGCAAATTTTCACAACACAATGCAGTGAATTCATACATTTCTGCTTCAGTTTCACCCACACTTAATCCCCCAATAGCATTTCCTACTGCATTTTTAGACGCTACATACTCACAGGAAGCTTTTCTTAGGTCTTTGTACAATCCACCTTGCACAATAGGAAATAAATTCTGTGTATGCCCATATAAATCGGGCGTTTCTGCCAATCGATTAAAACATCTATCTAACCAAGTATGGGTTAGATCCATACTTTTTCGCACATAATCATAGGTACTTGGGATCGGAGGACATTCGTCAAATGCCATGATGATATCTGCTCCAATACTCCTTTGTATATCCATCACATTTTCTGGGCTAAACAAGTGCTTGCTTCCATCAATATGCGACTGAAAAACCACTCCCTCTGGCTTAATCTTTCTGTTTGAAGCCAATGAAAATACTTGGTAACCGCCACTATCCGTCAAAATGGGACGATCCCAACCCATAAATTGATGCAATCCACCAGCTGCCTCCAGTACTTCTGTACCAGGTCTTAGGTAAAGATGATAGGTATTCCCTAAAATAATTTTTGCATCGATATCCTGCTTTAATTGCTGTTGTGTTACCGCTTTCACCGAACCAATGGTGCCCACAGGCATGAAAATAGGTGTCTGTATGACCCCATGATCTGTTGTAATGGTTCCTGCTCTTGAAGCACCTTGTTGACTCTCTGCTGCTAATTCAAATTGTAATGCCGCCATGGGACAAAGGTAAGGTCAAAAATCTTTACTTTTGCGCTATGACAATCAACTTACCTATTTCATCAACACTCCTTTCTGAACTACTTATAGGCTTTTTTGCGGCAGTGATAACCATCCAGGTTTTCTATTACTTATTCTTTTTTTTAAGGCTCGCTATTTATAAAAAGCCAAAAAAAACTGTGCATGTAGAACACCCTATTTCTGTGGTGATTTGCGCCAGAGACGAAGCACATAATTTAGCCAATACTTTGCCTGGTGTTTTAGTACAGGATTATAGCACCACACATGAAGTGGTTTTGGTCAACGACAATTCCGAAGACGAGACTAAATATTTGTTAGACGAATTTAAAAAGTCATTTAAAAACCTGAACCCAGTGCAATTGACACAGGAAGCAAAAATGATTGCAGGCAAAAAATTCCCTTTATCAATGGGCATTAAATCTGCAAAAAACGAGACCTTATTATTGACGGATGCAGATTGCTTGCCAGCAAGTGAGCATTGGATGCGCTTAATGCAAGATGGATATGACGAAGGAAAAGAAATTGTTTTAGGATATGGCGCCTATAAAAAGAAGCCAGGTTTGTTGAATAAACTTATTCGTTTTGAAACTTTTCAAACTGCATTACAATATTTCTCTTATGCCTTAGCTGGCTTACCTTATATGGGTGTTGGTCGCAACCTTTCTTATAAACGTGAACTTTTTATCAAGAACAAAGGCTTCTCTTCGATCAATCAAATTCCAAGTGGAGATGACGATTTATTCATCAACCAAGTGGCTAATAGGCGCAATACAGCCATTGTTGTGGATCATGATGCACATACTTTAAGCGAACCAAAAAAGACCTTTAAAGACTGGATGACGCAGAAATACCGTCATTATACCACGAGTAAGTTTTATAAGAAAAAACATGTTTTTTTATTGGGACTTTATGCCATGAGCCAATTTCTGGTTTACCCTGCATTGATCATCGCATTGGTGTTTACAAAAGCATACTTGATCATTATAGGTTTGTGGGCACTAAGGGCACTATTACAAGGGCTTATTTTGCGCGGCGCTATGAAAAAACTAAATGAACTTGACCTTTGGCCATGGTTCATTTTACTAGACATATGGTCTATATTCTATTATTTGTTTACCTTGCCTAGCGTATGGAAAAGACCACAGAAAAATTGGAATTAATCACCCGCTACTTTGCGGATTTTACCCCAACACAATTAGCACAATTGTCAGGGCTGGATGCTGCCTATCAGGAATGGAATGCGAAGATCAATGTGGTCTCTAGAAAAGACATTGATCAGATCTACCTACACCATGTCCTTCATTCATTAAGCATTGCTGCAATTGCTGAATGGGAACCTGGGACTCAAGTGATTGATATTGGTTGTGGCGGTGGATTCCCTACTGTCCCATTGGCGATCTTTTTCCCGGAAGTAAAATTCTATGCAGTAGATAGTATTGCAAAAAAACTAAAAGTTGTTGATGCAGTTTGTGAAATGGTAGGCATCAAAAATGTAGAAACAAAACATACCCGTGTAGAAGATATCAAAAATAAAAAATTCGATTACGCTGTCAGCAGAGCGGTTGCCCCACTCAAGGATTTATGGAGATGGGCAAACCCTGTACTCGTAAAAAAACCAAATCAGCCAAATGGTTTAATTTGTTTAAAAGGCGGAGACTTACACCAAGAGATTTTTGAAAGTGGCACAAGACCAAAGATGATGCCTATTTATGATATCTTTCAAGAAGACTATTTCAAAGAAAAATATATCATTCAAGTGAAGAAATAAAAAAAGCGTCCAATTGGACGCTTTTTTTATTCGTAGATCACACGTATTAATTTGGGATCTCAATTTTATTATTGCTTCTGTTGATATCTGGCATGCGTTGACTTGGATCAATTTCAATTGACTTGATCGCACTCAATGGCTGCGTTGTTTCAAAAGTATAGGTTGGTTGCGCCCATTTCCATTCTGGATGATTGATTTGCTTAACTGTCGCTTCTTGGTTTTTGTTCCCTAACATTAAATCCAATGGAATATAATGTAACTCTGAAGTTCCGTCTTTATAGGTCACCATTACTTCCACTGGCATTGGGAACTTTCCAACTCTTTGCACACTTATTAAAGCAGCTTGTCCGCTCACTTGAATATCGTTTAAACCATAATCAATTGTCTTAGTTGTATTCACCCAGTATTCTTTTAACCACTGCAATTGTAAGCCACTTGTTTTTTCTGCAACACGAATAAAATCATTCGGATTGGGATGTTTAAATTTCCAAGTGTTGTAGTAGTTCAACATCAACTGATCACGTTTTGCTTCTCCCATTACATAACCTAATACCCCTAAGAAAGTTCCACCTTTGCTATAAGCAGCACTGCTATATGCATAATTGGTATTAAAATGGTCTGCATGGGTTGTCATTGGTTCTTCCATACCACTTTTAGCTAACGCTAAGTAACCACTGTAGTTCCCATTTTGGATTGCTGGTAATAATTTAGCTTGTTTTTCTAAATTGATTGGAATTTGTTTTTTTGCAGCTTCACTTATGTACGGTGATTGCGCAGCGTGATTCATTTCATAATAGTGACTCACATCTTCTTCCCCATAACTTGTAAATCCTTCATCCATCCATGCATACAAGCTTTCATTGGTGCCTAGTATATGTTGATACCAGCTATGGATCCACTCATGAAACACAGTGCCTAAACCAGGGCCTTTTAATAAAGTAGCCATGGCGTATTCCATTCCACCATCACCCCCTTGAATAAAGGAGTACTGAGGATAAGGATAAGCACCAAATTTTTTTTCCATATAAGGCAATACTTTTTCAGCAGCCCATAATACATTGGACCATGCACTATCCGCTTTCGCATCTTTTGCTTTATAATAGACATGTAGGGTTAAACCTTTACGGACTTCTTTAGACAAGTGTTTAAAATTATTATCTGCAAACCATACAAAATCATGAATGGTATTGCCTTTGAAATTCCAAACCTTTTGTCCATCTTTATCTAATGGTGCAGTAGGATTTTGTAAAACTCCAGTACCGCCAATCATATAGGATTTATCTGCTCTCAATGTCACATCATAATTACCCCAAACGCCATAGAACTCTCTAGCAATATAGGGATTGGTATTCCAGCCTTGATAATCATATTCCACCATTTTAGGATACCACTGACTCATCGAATAACGAACCCCCTCAGTATTATCTCTTCCAGATCTTCTCACTTGCAAAGGTACTTGTGCTTCAAAGCTTAGGTTCATCTTTACAGAAGACTTAGGTAAGATTGGTTGCGTTAAAACTACTTCAAGAATGGTTTCATGTTCCACTAATTTTTGAGCTTTGCCATTGATGGTGATGGTATTTACTTTTTGAATACCATATTCTTCTGGTTTCAAGTTTTGAATTCGATCACGTACACGCATATCCCAATCCTTCACTTCCTCTCCTCTTCTGTTGGTGAAAGTTGTTTTACCTAATTCACGGCTTCTTGCGTCCATATTAGAATTTGGCTGAAAAGCATTCCAATACATATGGAAATAGACTTTGTGTAAAGTGTCTGTAGAATTATTGGTGTACAGGATCTCTTCGGTACCCTTAATTGTATTTTTTTGTACGTCTAATGCTGCATCAATTTTATAATTGATTTGTTGTTGCCAACGCTCCGGTTGTGCAAACAATTGCGCACTCAATACCACACCAAAAAGCGCAAAAAATGCATACTTTTTTAACATATGTTTTCGTTTAAGGCATCAATTTAAACAAAAAACAGTTGCCTTCCAAAGGGTATTGATAAGTGTATAGTAGCTGATTTAATCTTTCCCTTCCACTACAATCACAATCTCCCCTTTCACTTGCTTTGCAGTAAAATGGAGGATTAGATTTTCTAAGGTGTCAGTGATGTTTTCTTCAAACATTTTAGTGAGTTCCCTGCTCACAGCCGCTTTGCGTTCAGGACCAAATGTGGCTTTAAAGAGTTCAAGGGTTTTAACAAGGCGCATAGGACTTTCATAGAATATCATGGTGCGCTCTTCATTCGCCAGCGCGTCCATCAAAGTTTTTCTACCTTTTTTAAGTGGAATAAATCCTTCGAAAATAAATCTGTTGGTTGGCAGTCCGCTATTCACCAATGCTGGGACAAATGCAGTTGCGCCAGGCAAGCTTGTTACAGGAACGCCTGCAGCTTTACAAGCTCGAACTAATAAAAATGCAGGATCTGAGATACCTGGGGTACCCGCATCCGTAATCAATGCAATGTTTTTACCTGCCATCAATTGTTGCACTAAGTGCTCCACAATCTTATGTTCATTGTGTTGATGAAAAGGTGTTAAAGGTTTCTGGATCTGATAATGCTGTAATAGCTTGGAGGATGTTCTAGTATCCTCACATAAAATAAAATCAACAGACTGAAGTATCTCTACTGCTCTAAAAGTAAAATCTTTTAAATTTCCAATGGGCGTAGGGACAAGGTATAACATAGTAATAAATGAATGAAGCCTTTTATAACACGACTACTTCAAAATATTCCATCACTGCGTTTGCTAATAACTGCTTACTCGCTTCTGTAGCAATAGCTACTGCAGCCGCTTCATCAGCTGCTTCAATTTGCAAGTTGATATTCTTTCCAACACGAACATCTTGAATTCCTGTTAAACCTAAATTATGTAATCCGCCTAATACTGCCTTTCCTTGAGGATCTAATAAATCCTTTAATGGCATTACTTTAATTTGTACTTGAAATAACATATTGAATTATTGTGTAATTGTTTTGGGATACATCAAAGATACAATGCAATAGCCAATAAAGCCAAATGGAATCGCATACCATTTAAAAAAGAAGGCCGATAGCAGCACTTCTGCCACCACCATTCCTAATGGAAGTAGTAATTTTTTCTTACCTGATAAGCTTTTGAGGGCCAACATAGGCCTTGTCATGACCATTAAATAACTTACTACTAAAATGTAGCTATACCAGAAAATAGGACTTAATAATAGCTTTGAAATCATGCCATAAGATGGCTGCCAGTAAATCAATGGGAATACAGCAGTTAAAATTCCGATCATTGGAATAGGTACGCCTTTAAAATAAGTAGATTGAGTTTTATCTAAATTGAACCTAGCTAATCTATATGCCCCAGCCATAGGAATGATAAAAGCTGGTACAAATAACCAACTACTAGTTGAAAGTGCATTCACGTCATTCGCCAACGCCAACCTTAAAAATTGATAAACGATACATGCTGGTGCAACTCCAAAACTTACCACATCTGCTAATGAATCTAATTGTTTGCCCATCTCAGAAGGCACATTCATTAACCTTGCAACATAACCATCCAAAAAATCCACCACAGCTGCAAGTCCAATAAATAAACTTGCCATATACAATTTTTCAGGCACTTCAATTAAAAGATCCCCTGTATCAGAGATGGATGCAATCGTTCCAAATTGAAAACAACTTACAATAGCTAAGCATCCTAATAATAAATTAAGTAGCGTAATAATATTGGGAATTTGTTGACGCATGTTTTTTGATATTATTTATTTCTTTCTTTTCATTAATGCTTCAATCTCTTCTGCTTTAATTGGAATATTCTTGAATAAATCCTGATTGCCCTTAGCAGTCACCCAAACATTATTTTCAATTCGAACGCCCATCTGTTCTTCTTTAATGTAAATACCTGGCTCTACCGTAAAGACCATGCCTGCTTGAATAGGCGCTGTTCTTGTTCCCAGGTCATGTACATCTATACCTAGATGATGCGAGATGCCATGGTAAAGATATTTGCGGTATGCTCTATTTTCCACATCCTCATTTTTCACATCCGCTTTAGTCAACAATCCAATTTTAAGGAATTGTTTTGTTGCTTCTTCCCCTACTTTATCGGTGTAATTTAAAATGCTAATACCAGGTTTTAATATTGATTTTGCATAATCATGTAAATGCAAACATGCATTGTATACTTCTTTTTGTCGCTTGGTAAACTTTCCATTGACAGGTACTGTTCTTGTTAAATCTGCATTGTATCCACCATATGCCGCACCAAAATCCATCAAGATCAATTCTCCGTCTTTACATTGATTGTTGTTGCTAGTGTAGTGTAATGTTCTTGCATTATCACCGCTAGCTAAAATGCTATGGTAAGCGACACCAGTCGCTTTTTGACTTAAAAAAGCATGGTAGATTTCTGCTTCAATTTCATATTCATACACGCCTGGCTGAATAAATTTCAACAACCTTCTAAAAGCGCTTTCTGTAATGTCAATCGCCTTTTGAATCACTACTATTTCTTGTTTTGTTTTGATCGCTCTTAAAGCTTTCATGATTTTAGCAGCACGTAAATATTGATGCAATGGATAACGGGCTTGCATTTCATCAATGAAACGATATTCATTCGATCTTACTAAATTATTCTTTCTATCATTTTCATTCGAGTCTAAATAAATGGCGTCTGCCAAATGTATCCATGATTGCAACATGGCGTCTATACTATCTACCCAAACGATCGTCTTCATTCCTGAAATTGCAGTCGCTTCATGGGCTCTTAATCTTTTCCCATCCCAAATTTCTTTTAACTCTTGTGGTCTTACCAACACCAATACTTCTCTATATTTTGGATCTGGATTATCAGGAAACAAAACCACCATCGTCCCCTCTTGTTCTATCCCTGTTAACCAATACAAATCTGAATTTTGTACAAATCCATGCAAGGCATCTCCATTGCTTGGAAATTCGTCATTGCTAACAAAAACAGCAATACTGTTTTTTTGCATTTGACTTACAAAACGCTTTCTATTTTGGATAAATATGGTTGGATCTAATGGATCGTATTTCATAAATAAAATTTGACTTTATTTTAATCACAGCCTAGCTGCGCTTTCGGAAGCAAGATACTTAAAAAGGTTGGGCTTAGGCAATCTTACCCCAGCCAATTTTAGTTTTTTGGGTCTGTAAAAAGCTGCGTATAACCATGTTTTCTGGGAGGGTTAAATTAGGGTCTTTTTCACAAATAGCAGCTGCCGCTTCTTTTGCGATTTCCATTGTAGGTCGATCATTGATTAAACTTGCCAACTTAAAATTAAGGGCGCCGCTTTGCCTAGTGCCATCTATATCTCCTGGACCCCTTATCTCTAAATCCTTTTCAGCAATGACAAAACCGTCATTGGTTGTACACATGATTTTTAGTCTTTCTCTAGCTTCTCTACTCGCTTTTACACTACTTAATAAAATACAATAACTCTGTTCGGAACCTCTTCCTACCCTGCCTCTCAACTGATGCAACTGTGATAATCCAAATTTCTCAGCACTTTCAATCACCATCACAGAAGCATTGGGCACATTCACACCCACTTCTATCACAGTTGTACCCACTAAAATTTGTGTATCGCCTGATTTAAATCGATTCATGTTTTCCGTCTTTAAATCATTCGGCATCTTACCATGTACCATACTTATTTTATAAGTTGGTTCTGGGAAAAAACTTTTTACTTGTTCGTAGCCCTGCATCAAATCTTCATAACTCATCTTTTCACTTTCCTCAATCAATGGATAGACATAATATGCTTGTCGTCCTTTTTGAATTTCTGTTTTCACAAAATCCATCACAGAAGCCCTGGATGTTTCATATCGATGTACCGTTTTAATAGGTTGTCTTCCTGGTGGCAATTCATCCATGATACTATAATCCAAATCTCCATAAGCCGTCATGGCTAAGGTTCTTGGAATAGGCGTTGCAGTCATGACCAACACATGCGGTGGTATGGATGCTTTTTTCCAAAGCTTCGATCTTTGCTCTACTCCAAATCGATGTTGCTCATCTATTACCGCCAAGCCCAGACGTTTAAATTGTACTGGATCTTCGATCAATGCATGTGTACCCACCACTAAATGAATGGTGTCTTCTGCCAGGCCTTTTAATATCCTTCTACGCTCGGCTGCTTTTGTACTTCCAGTAAGGATAGCCACTTCTACGGACATCTCTTTTAAGAGCTCTGTTAAACTTGAATAATGCTGTTGTGCTAGAATTTCTGTAGGTGCCATTAAACAACTCTGAAATCCATTATCTGCTGCAATTAACATGGCCATTAAAGCAATCATTGTTTTACCACTACCTACATCACCTTGTAATAAACGATTCATTTGATACCCCTTCGCTACATCCTGCCTGATTTCTTTGATGACTCTTTTTTGAGCACCTGTTAATTCAAATGGTAAGTAGTTATTGTAAAAATCATTAAAATAGTCCCCTACTTTTTCAAAGACTTGTCCTTTACTATTTTTATGTCGGTCAATTTTAATTAAGTTCAATCTTATTTGAGCAATAAATAATTCCTCAAAAATTAATCGAGATAAAGCTTGCTTATAATGTGCCTGACTTGCAGGAAAATGAATCTGACGAAAGGCTTCCCATCTCCCCATTCTGTTTACCAACAAATGTGCAGGTAAGTTCTCCGGCAAATCTCTTTCACTTATTTGTTGAAACAGCACCTGAGTTAATTTGCCAATTTGCTTACCATTCAACCCCCTTGCTTTTAACTTTTCCGTGGAACCATACACCGGCTCAAGCAAAGATTTTTGTGCCATGGTTTGCAATACAAATGGTTCAATTTCCGGATGCACAATCTGTGGCTTCCCATTGAAAAAGCCTAATCTACCAAAAACCAAATAGGTCTGGCCTTCCACTAAATTCTTTTGCACATACTGAATTCCCTGAAACCAGGCCAATTCTAAATTGCCTGTTTCGTCCCTTAATTGGGCCACCATCCTTTTTGAACGCTTCTCACCAATCGTATGAAAGCCCAATAAAACCCCTTTCACCTGAATAAAGTCCATTTCTGGGGTTAATTGGCTAATAGGTGTAAGCTTTGTCTTGTCAATATGTCTATGTGGGAAATGCTGTAATAAATCGCCAAAAGTATAGATATTGAGCTCTTTTTTAAGCAATTCAGCCCTCAAAGGGCCTACACCCTTTAGGTATTCAATGGGACTAGATAATAAAGAAGCGAGACTCAAGCGATTTTTTTTAGATTCAGGGCAAATATCCCAAAAAGATGGCAAAAAATGGGATTGCGATTCATTATCTTCGCACAGCTATGGAAAAGGAAATCGTATTGAGTGGAATAAGGCCTACAGGGTTCTTACATTTAGGAAATTATTTTGGTGCGATGCGTAATTATGTGCGCATGCAAGACGAATACAATTGCTATTTTTTTGTTGCCAATTGGCATAGCTTGACCACCCACCCCGACACTAAGACTTTACAACAAAGTGTATTAAGAGTGGTTGCAGAAAATATTGCTTGTGGATTAGATCCTGAAAAAGTGTCATTATATGTTCAGAGTGATGTGCCTGAGATTGCAGAACTGTATTTATACTTAAATATGTTGGCCTACAAAGGAGAACTAGAAAAGACCACCACTTTTAAAGATAAAGTAAGAATGCAACCTGAGAATGTGAATGCAGGTTTATTGACTTACCCAGTTTTACAAGCAGCTGATATCTTAATTCACCGTGCTGTAAAAGTACCGGTTGGAAAAGACCAAGAGCAAAACTTAGAGATGGCACGCAACTTCGCTGAACGCTTTAACCACCGCTATGGTGAGACTTTCCCACTTCCTTATGCTTTTAATTACAATAGTGAATTGGTTAAAATCATGGGCTTAGATGGTAATGGTAAAATGAGCAAGAGTGAGAATCAGATGACCACCTTATTTTTAGCAGACGAAGATGAAATGATCCGTAAAAAAGTGATGAAAGCTAAAACAGATCAAGGTCCTTTAACGCCTAATTCAGTAAAACCAGATTATATACAAAACTTATTTACCTTAATGGGATTAGTAAGTTCTGCTGATACAGTGAAAAAATTTGAAGACGATTTTAACAATAGTTCCGAAGGCAATTGCATCATTCGTTATGGTGACATGAAAAAACAATTGGCCGAGGATATGGTGCAGTTTATCAACCCAATCCGCAGGAAGGCAGCCGACTTGCAAAACAACAAGGACTTATTATTAAAAATTATTCATCAAGGCGCAGATAAAGCAAGAGCGAGCGCTTCAGCTACTTTGACTACTGTAAGAAAAGCAGTAGGCATGGAATACCTTTAATTCAACCCGAATAAATACAACTATACTTATAAGATTATGGCAAAAGCATCAAGTAAAAAACCAAAACACGTAGCAATCGCTGGTAATATTGGAGTAGGCAAAACAACTCTAACGGAGTTATTAAGCAAACATTACCGATGGATACCACAATTTGAAGACGTGGACCACAACCCTTATTTGATGGACTTCTATGATGATATGCCAAGATGGAGTTTTAATTTACAGATTTATTTTTTACATGGTAGATTAAACCAAATTTTAGAAATCCAAAAAGGAACTGAGACAATTATTCAAGATCGAACAATCTATGAAGATGCTAATATTTTTGCGCCTAACTTACACGAGATGGGCTTAATGAGTAAGCGTGACTTTGATAACTATTATGCTTTTTTCAATACCATCAAATCGATGGTACAGCCTCCAGACCTATTAATTTATTTAAAAGCATCTGTACCTACGCTGGTTTCTCAAATTCAAAAAAGAGGAAGAGAATATGAAGAGAATATTCGTTTGGATTATTTAAAGAGATTAAACGATTTCTATAATAAATGGATTGATAATTACACCGAAGGTCCTTTACTAGTGATTGATTGCGACAAGATTAAATTTGGAGAATCTGAAGAAGACCTAGGACAAATCATAAGTAAAGTAGACAGTACCTTATATGGTTTATTTTAATGGCTTGTTTTAAATTTTTTCAATTATATAATGCTAGATAGATGCAACAAATAACACCAGAATTACTTGAACAGATAAAATTGATTGTTGGTGCTGAATATGTCTTCACAGACGCAGAAAGTTTTGAAAAATATGGCAAAGACCATACTGAACGTTTGCATTACAATCCAGCGGTAGTTGTTAAGCCAAGAAAGCCAGAAGAAATTAGCGCATTGATGAAATTAGCCAATGCACATTTAATTCCAGTGACCCCAAGAGGTGCCGGCACTGGTTTAAGTGGAGGGGCACTTCCCCATTTAGGTGGCTTAGTAATTGCCATGGAGCGTTTTAATTCTATTTTAGAAATAGATGAAAGAAATTTACAAGTAACTACTGAACCTGGTGTGATTACAGAAATCCTACAGGATGCTGTGAAAGAAAAAGGATTATTTTATCCTCCAGACCCTGCAAGCAAAGGCAGTTGTTTTATTGGCGGAAATATTTCAGAAAATTCAGGCGGCCCTAAGGCTGTAAAATATGGCGTTGTAAAGGATTATGTTTTAAACCTAGAAGTGGTACTTCCAAATGGTGAAATCATTTGGACTGGCTCTAATATTTTAAAAAATGCAACGGGTTATAATATCACACAACTTATAGTGGGTAGCGAAGGCACTTTAGGTATTGTTACTAAAATAGTACTAAGATTGATTCCGCATCCTAAGTTTGATTTATTAATGCTTGCCCCATTTAATAGTTTAGAAAAAGCAAGTGAAGCCGTGAGCGCTATATTTAGAGCTGGGATTACACCAAGTGCCATGGAGTTAATGGAAATTGATGCAATTACACTCGCATCAAAAATATTAGATAGTACTGCAATTCCACTAACTGAAAATTTAGCTGCACATTTAATTATTGAAGTAGATGGAAATAATTTAGATGTACTGATGGGTGAAATGGAAGCCATTTCGGAAGTGCTTTCCCAATTTGACGCAGGAGAATTATTTTTTGCGGATGATGCCCAGCAAAAAAATGAACTCTGGAAAATAAGACGCAAAGCGAATGAAGCGGCAGTGATGGCCGGTTATACTATTGAAGAAGATACAGTGGTACCAAGAGCCGAACTACCTAAATTAATTAAAGGAGCAAAAGCACTTGGGGCAAAAAATGGATTCAAAGTTGTTTGTTATGGACATGCCGGAGATGGTAATTTGCATATAAGAATCAACCACCCTACTATTAAAAATAGTCATGGTAATCTTGAGATGACTACTATATTGAAAGAATTATTTGTTTTAGTGCATAGCTTAGGAGGTACAATCAGTGGGGAGCATGGTATTGGATTAATCCAAAAACCATACATGCAAGTTGTATTTAATAACGCTTCACTTGAAATTATGCGTGGCATCAAAAAAACTTTCGATCCTAACAATATCTTAAACGCTGGTAAAATATTTGATCTTTCTTAAATGAACAAATCATCATTAATTATTTGCTTCCTTTTGAGTTGCTTTTTTACTACAAAAGCACAAGACGTTGTAAAGACAACCCCTATCTTAAATGAGCGTCCAGTTTTTGTTGGAGGTAATATTGTGTTAGGTGGTGGTTCTGGCTGGTTTCAATTTGGAGTCAACCCAGAAGCCTATAAAAGAGTCAATGAGTGGATTGATATAGGCGCTGCTGTGAATCTATTATATTCGGCTTCTAATCCGAATCTTTTTACAAGTACAAGAACAAGGAGTTTCCAATTTGGCATGGGTAGTTTTGCAAGGATATGGCCAGCAGAACGCTTTTTTATTCAAGTTCAACCAGAATACAATTGGAACTGGACCAACATGAAAGATATGAGTACCAATAATGAAAGTTCTGGGGCTTCTAGAAAAGTTCGTTATGGTGCAGAAAGTTTATTAGCAGGTATTGGCTATGGTAGCCGATCTGATCATGGTATGACTTATTTTACCTTGATGATTGACCTTTTGAAAAATCCTAACTCCCCTTACAGAGATGGTTACAATCGTGCAGACCCATTTGTAAAAGCAGGATTTGCATTACCTATTCGCTCCAAGCATTAATTGTTTCCATCACGGCTCTTGCATCTTCAGCAATCGTGATTCTATTGCGCCAATTGTCATACATAAATCCTTCCGTATGCATATGATCCATCAATGCAATAAGTGGTGAATAGAATCCTTCCCAATTTAATATAATGACTTTCTTTTGATGGATATTTAAATTATTCCAGGTTAACATCTCAAATAGCTCGTCCATTGTACCCATGCCTCCTGGAAGGATAATTGCCACATCTGCTTTATCGTATAATATCTTTTTACGATCATGCATTGTCTCCGTTACGATCAATTCAGTCAATCCCTCATGTTGTGCTTCCCACTCCAAGAGTAGCTTAGGAATGATACCTAGTACTTTGCCATTTTTTGCTAAAACTGCATTGGCAATAGCACCCATAATTCCTTTTCCTCCCCCACCATAAACCAACTGAATTCCAGCTGCTCCTAAAGCATTTCCCAATTCAATTGCTTGATGGGTAAAGCCTGGTTGATTCCCTGATTTAGAGCCACAAAAAACTGTTACGGATTGGATTTTCATAGGTTATATTTAATTAAGTTCTGTCACAAAATAATCAAAAAAGTCAAAGATTCTCACTACTTTGCCACATCAAAATGATACAAAACTAAACTATGAGCGCAACGACCCTATTTATCTTCGTAATTCTTTACTTTTTAGTATTGTTAGGAGTAGCCAAAATCACTGGCAAGAACAGTAATAATATGTCCTTTTTTATTGGCAATAAAAATAGCAATTGGATGCTAGTTGCTTTTGGAATGATTGGTACTTCTTTAAGTGGTGTAACTTTTGTAAGTGTACCTGGAGCCGTTGGAAAAGATGCTTTTCATTATTTACAAATCACTTTAGGTTATTTAATTGGCTATTTAGCCATCGCTTATGTCTTACTCCCTATTTACTATAAATTAAACCTTACCTCTATTTATAATTACTTAGAAGGCAGACTGGGATTCAGTGCATATAAAACTGGGGCATCTTTTTTTATTCTATCTAGAACGCTTGGTGCAACAGCTAGACTGTATTTAGTGGTGAAGATTTTACAATATTTTATCCTTGACAATTTACATATTCCATTTTGGGCAACCACATTGGTGATACTAGTCATGATCCTTTTATATACCTACGAAGGTGGCGTTAAAACAATTGTATGGACAGATACACTTCAAACTTCTGGCATGTTGATGGGCTTAATTATTTGCAGTGTTTATATCTTATCTAAACTTGACTTATCTGTGATTGAAGGATTGACTGCAATGAAAAACCAAGCTTTAGCAGACAACCCTTCAATGCACTTAGCAGATGTATTTAGTATGGATGTCAATAGCAAATCCTTTTTCTTGAAACAAATTATTGGCGGGGCATTTGTTACATTAACGATGACGGGGCTTGATCAAGAAATGATGCAAAAGAATATCTCTGTAAAAAATTTAAAAGACGCACAAAAAAACATGGTCACTATCGGTTTTACCATGTTGATTGCAATTAGCTTATTCCTTTTCTTAGGCGGCTTATTACATTTATATGCAGCACAGAATCATATCACTGCAACTGGAGATGATTTATTTCCAACATTGGCCTTAAACCATATGCCTCCATATTTATCAATCATATTTATACTTGCATTGATCTCTGCCCTTTTCCCAAGTGCAGATGGCGCGATCACCGCTTTAACCTCAAGTTTCTGTATTGACATTTTAGGATTACAAAGAAATAAAAACTGGTCAGAGGCGCAGCAAAAGAAAATAAGACAAAGAACACATTTGAGTTTTGCGTTGATCTTTTTAATCATGGTGATGGTGTTCAAATGGATTGACAACAAGAGTACAATCGATTTATTATTAAAAATTGCCTCTTATACCTATGGACCATTATTAGGTTTATTTGCTTTTGGTATTTTAACAAAAAGAAGCCTTAACCATACACTAGTGCCTGTTATCTGTTTCTTGGCACCGATCCTTTGCTTGGTGCTTGATTATTTCCAGGCTCAACTATTTGGGGATTTCCGTATAGGTCAAGAACTTTTAATCATCAACGGGATAATTACTTTTATAGGATTATGGCTCATTTCAAGCGCTAATAGCGAAAAAAATTAGACATTTGCAGCATGGATTTTATTCAACCTGCTGCCAATGACTATGTAGAGCAGTTTAGTGACGCCACACCAGCCTATTTAAGGCCCATGTATGAGCAAACTAAGCTGAGCCATCCTCATGCTCATTTGCAAAGCAACTGGAACCAGGGGGGCTTTCTTAGCTTTTTTAGCAAAATCATTGCACCTCATCATGTTTTAGAAATTGGCACATTTACAGGCTTTAGTACATTATGCCTAGCTGAGGGCTTACCTATTGAAGGGCGTTTGCATACGATTGAACTTAGGGAAGAAGACGCAAGCACTGCAAGAGCTCATTTTGATGCGAGCCCAAGAGGCCATCAAATCATATCACATATTGGTGATGCAAAAAAAATATTGCCAAAGCTAACAGAAAAATGGGACCTAGTATTTATAGACGCAGACAAGACTGGATATATTGAATATGTAAAATTAGTTTTACCCATGCTCTCTGATAGAGGGGTGATCATTGCAGACAATGTCTTGTTTCATGGACAAGTTTTTGACGAAAAAATTACAGGTAAAAATGCATTGGCGATCCATGCATTCAATGAATTTATCTTAGAACATACTGGACTTGAAAAAATCATGTTGACAGTGAGAGACGGATTAACCTTGATTAGAAAAAAATAATATGAAGCATACCATACTCATCCCCTTTATGATCTTGTTGACCACATTGAGCGGGTGGACACAAAACAATAAAACAACCATTACTTATATTGAGCAATATAAAGCGATTGCGATGAAGGAAATGAAGCGTACCGGCGTTCCTGCTTCAATTACATTGGCACAAGCCATTGTTGAATCCAATAGCGGAGAAAGCAATCTGGCAAAAACATATAACAATCACTTTGGCATTAAATGCAAATCTGATTGGACTGGCGCGAAAGCATACCAGGATGACGATACTAAGCAAGAATGCTTTAGAGCTTATGATGCTGCAGAGCAATCCTTTAAAGACCATTCCAATTTTTTAAAGAACAGACCAAACTATGTGGATTTATTCTTATTAGATCCTGTAGATGACACTGCATGGGCATATGGATTAAAAAAAGCAGGCTATGCAACAGCGGCTGATTACCCTAAAAAGTTGTTGAAAATTATAGACGATTACGAATTAGCACAATACAATTTTCCTGAACTCGCGAATGAAATTGAGGTAGAAGAAGCAAGCGTCAAGACGCTTGCTGATGTGCCCGTAAACAAGACAGCTTCCGATACACCCGTAAACAAGACGCTTGCTACTGATACTACCATCAAATCTGAAATTGAAGCCCCAAAAAGCTTGAATAAGCCTGTCGGTATTGCACAAACAAACACAAGCAATCCTACCCAATTAGTGCCTGTAAAACAATCAGCTATTGCAATAAAAGAAGATACAGTTAAAAAAGATACAATTACGATTACTCCAATTCAAGTCGTTCAAAAAGAAGTCCCTGCTATTGCCCCAATTGAAAAACCGATTGAACCAATAGTACCACGCTATAACTATCCAGAAGGTAGATTTAGAATCAATCAAGTACCAGCAATACTTGGAAAGAAAAACAGGTCCTATGTTGAAATAGCTATCCAGTACAATTTGCCTTTATACAAATTGTTTGAGTACAACGAGCTTCAAGAATCGATATTATTAGATCAAGATCAATTGATTTTCCTTGCGCCAAAAAAGAAAGAAGGCCAACAACCTTTTCATATTGCTAAGTACAATACTACACTTTATGAGATCAGCCAATTGGAAGGCATTCAGTTGATTCAATTGAAATTATACAATCCGAACTTGAGTGAAGCAGTAAAAGAAGGCACACAAGTCCTTTTAATTAAAACAAAAGAAAACACTCCATCCACCAAAAAAGACAATTCATTATTGTTCAATAAAAAAAATAAATAACTTAATTCAAATCAAGCTTTATGTCTACCATTCAAGTTTTAGATAAAACCTTTGTACCCTATTTAAGTGAATCAGCAATTCAGGAAAAGATCACTGCTCTTGCAGCCCAATTAAATAAAGATTATGCCGGGAAGCGTCCGATATTTTTATCCATCCTTAATGGATCATTCTTATTTACTGCGGACTTATTTAAACAAATCACAATCGAAGCGGAAGTGAGTTTTATCAAATTGGCTTCTTATAAAGGCACAAGTTCTACAGGCAATGTGATCACTGCAATAGGCCTAGACGCCAATATTAAAGATCGACATATCATTATATTAGAAGACATCATTGACACTGGTAAAACATTGCATCATTATCTACCACAATTGGATAACATGCAACCTGCTTCTGTGAAAATAGCCGTATTGCTAGATAAGAAAGAAGCTTTGCAATATCCTGTGAAGGTTGATTATGCATGTTTCGAAATCCCTAATAAGTTTGTAGTAGGCTATGGCTTAGATTATGACGGATTAGGAAGAAACAGTAAAGATATTTATCAACTACAAGCTTAACCATAAAAAAGGGACAAATAAATTTGTCCCTTTTTTATTATGTATCATTACACTTATTTAAAAGCTTCTTTTACTTTATCGTAAAAACTTTTATCCCCTTTAACAGGCTTTGGTTTAAAGTTTTCACTTTCTTGCATCTTTTCCAATGCTAGCTTCTCCTCTTCACTTACTTCTTGTGGTGTCCAAATATTCACATGGATTAACTGATCTCCCTTTGCATACCCTTGTACTTCTGGGAAACCTTTTCCTTTTAATCTAAATATTTTACCGCTTTGTGTTCCAGCTGGTATTTTAATTTTTGCACGACCATCAATTGTTGGCACTTCTACACTTGTTCCAAAAATAGCATCCGGGATAGTGATATATAAATCAAATGCTACATTCAATCCATCTCTATGTAAGAATTCATGTGGTTCTTCTTCAATCATTATAATCAAGTCGCCTGCTGATCCGCCTCGCTCTCCAGCATTTCCTTTTCCAGACATGCTCAATTGCATTCCATCTTGAACACCTGCTGGGATATCAATAGAAATTGTTTCTTCACCATATACTCTCCCCTCTCCTTTACATGCAGTACATTTTGCAGTCACTGTACTTCCTTCTCCATTACAAGTAGGACAAGTATTCACAGTTTGCATTTGACCCAAGAAAGTGTTGGTTACTTTTCTTACCTGTCCAGAACCTTTACAAGTACCACAGGTTTGAATGCTTGACTTATCTTTTGCGCCATTTCCTCCACAAGTAGTACAAAGCACATGCTTTTTCACTTTTACTTGTTTATTCACTCCATTGGCAATCTCTTCAAAATTCAATTTTAACTTGATCCTTAAATTACTACCCCTCTGACCTCTTGCTTTAGCGCCTCCTCTTGAACGGCTTTGCCCACCGCCAAAGAATCCACCAAACATATCGTCACCAAACACATCACCAAATTGGCTAAAGATATCATTCATGTCCATACCACCGCCGTAACCACCATTGCCTCCACCAGTTCCTGGACCAAAAGCTTGATGACCAAAACGATCGTATTTGGCTTTCTTATCCGCATCGCTTAAAATTTCATACGCTTCTGCGGCTTCTTTAAATTTTTCTTCTGCTGCTTTATCTCCTGGATTTCTATCCGGGTGGAATTGCATTGCAACTTTACGGTAGGCTTTTTTTATTTCATCTGCAGATGCAGACTTGCTCACACCTAAAATTTCGTAAAAATCTCTTTTTGACATAATGCTTTGTTTATTTACCTACCACCACTTTTGCAAAACGAATAATCTTATCGTTTAAATAATATCCCTTCGTCACTTCGTCAATTACTTTGCCTTTTTTAGATGCATCTGGAACAGGCACTTCTGTAATTGCTTCATGCAATTCCACATCAAATGCTTGATCAATGCTTTCCATTGCTTTCAAACCTTTCGAATGCAATGTTGCTCTAATTTTATTGAAAACTAATTGGATCCCTTCTTTTTGCACAGCAATATCATCCGATCCATTCAATTGCTTTTCTGCACGATCACAGTCATCCATTACGTCTAAAAGGGAAACGATCACGTCTTTCCCAGCTGTTTGGATTAAATCCACACGTTCCTTAGCAGTTCTTCTTTTGAAATTTTCAAATTCTGCCATTAAACGCAAATATTTGTCCTTTTGGTCTGCCAAATCCG
>ERZ650308.123-NODE-123-length-42369-cov-11.593704_pt1 | contig 42369 bp, 44 predicted proteins | sample MGYA00376244_ERZ650308 | MGnify/ENA primary metagenome ERZ650308 (study PRJEB26733, sample SAMN07839295) | wastewater metagenome | biome: small river; feature: stream; material: water | place: USA: North Carolina | collected 2016-04-26 ... | reverse complement strand
CTGATATGGGGTATGGTTCGGGCGTCCGGATATCGAGCGATACCGGCCCAGCTGCCTAGAACCCTGGAAGGACGGAGCCCGCATGGGTTTCGAGATCCCGTCTCACGCCGTAGATGCGTTGGAGCAACACATGCTCCTCCACGCTCAGGCTGCACACGACGCCACGGTTCTGGCCCACCGCTCGGTACTAGATGATGTTCGAGAGGCCGCCGCTGCGCATCCCTCGTGGGGTCCCGAGCTGGCTGCTCAGATCGACACCTGGGACGAGAACGACCGCACCTGGATCGGCATTCGTGGCGCCGGGTTCGAGAGCCAGGCGTTCGCCGCCGAGTACGGCGACGAGAAGCGGGCTCCTTCGGGGCTCATGCGCACGCTCGACAACACCATGAACCTCGCCGCCCAGCGTGCCCAGCAGCACCTCGCCTCCCGTGGTGCGTTCTGATGACCGCCGGAGTGACTCCCTCTGTCGCTGAGATCGAGACCATCGGGAGCGTGGGCTTCATCCTCGCCGAGGAGGCCGCCCTCAAGCGCCACGTTTCCGGGCTCACCATTCCCCGCCCCCGGAGCCTCCCCAGCAACGAGGTGCCCGTCTGGTACCGCTGGCCCGATGGCGAGCGTGCCCAGCAGTACCCGTTCATCACGATCGACCTGCTCGACATCACTCCCGATATCGAGCGCCAGACCAGCGTCTGGGACCTGGGCACCGACCCCTCGGTGTTCGAGGGTACGCTGTACGACACCGACGTGGCCCCCGGCCAGCAGCCCGTCGTCGTCGGCGCCGGGCAGCGAGTCGGCCAGTACTTCCCCTCGGTGAGCAGCGACTCCATGCCGGAGATCGGCGCCGAGAACCCCACGACCGGCTACCGGGTGGAGAACTACAAGCCCGTCAAGCTCGTCTACCAGATCACGCATCACGCCACGTCGGCGCAGGATGACCGCTGGCTCATGGCCAAGTTCATCATCGACGTGTTCCCACCGAACCCGGTGTGGCTCAGCGTCGATGCCGACAAGACCTGGCGTCGCATGGAGAGGCTCAGCTTCACCAACGCCGACACTCAGGAGACCACCGAGACGGACAAGCGGCACTTCCGCAAGATCTACACCATCTCGATCGAAGCCGAAGTTCCCGTTGATACTACCGTCGAGGTCGTCCGAGCGAGTAGGGTCCACGTCGATCTCTACGACCGGACTCATGAGGCCCGTGAAGCGGTGGATCACGATTCTTCCTCGGAGCACCATATCGCTATCGGTGAGTTCACCGAACCCCAGCCCGCCCCGTAAGTAGGGAGATATACAACATGGTCGCACATCAGTCCCCGGGCGTGTACCTCACCGAGGCACCCCTCACCAGCCCGCCCGAGCAGCTCGGGGCCGCAGTCGCCGTCGGCATGTTCGTCGGCGCCGCCACGAAGGGGCCGATCGACACGCCGACCCGGCTCGACAGCTGGTCCGACTACGTGACCCGCTTCGGCGGCTTCGACAAGATCGAGGGCATCGACGCCAACGTGGCCAACGCCCCGACGGCCGTCTACGTCCGGGCCACCACGACCGGCACGGCGTCCAACTCGACCGGCGGCATCGTCGGCGCCAAGAAGGGTGACCTGGCGTTCGTCAACGCCTACCGAGGCACCAAGGGGACGTTCTACAAGTACGTCTCCGGCGACTCGGCTGAGCCCGGCTTCGCCCTCCCGCACTCGGTGTACGTCTACGACGGCGCCGCCTGGCAGGACACCGGCTACCGCTGGAACAGCCAGAGCAAGCTCTTCCGGGACCGCACCGACATCCTCGGCGGCGTCTCCCCGGCGGTGAACATCGTCCTCGTGTCGAGCGACCCCACGGTCACGGCCCCCGTCGGCATCACCCCGGTCTTCGGTGACATCGCCCTGCGGTGGGACTCCGGTACCTCGACGTTCCTGGCGTACACCTACGGCAACGCCAACTCGACCTACTTCAACGGCACGGGTGCCAGCGAGGGGTCGGGCACGATCACCGTCACCGCCACGGCGGGCCAGTTCAAGGTCGTCTTCGGCGGCCAGACCACGGCGGATGTCGCCTACAACGCCACGGCCGCCACGCTGCTCGCAGCTCTGGAGGCCCTGAGCAACGTCGCCCCCGGCGACCTCACGGTCACCAAGAACAGCGGCAACTTCGTCATCACGGCCACCGACACGGGCGCCTTCTCCGACACGACGCTGCCGACGGTCACCATCGCTGCCGGTACGACCCCCGTCTCGGGCGGCACGGTCACCTGGGCGGTCACGGCTGCCGGTGGTGCTGCGGACGCCAAGGGCACCTACGACGCCACCCACACGGCGCCGGACACCCTCGTGGCGCTCCCCGTCGGCTGGAACGCCATCAACTTCACCACCCAGAAGAAGGTCACCCCCGGCCTCGACTTCTTCCTGTCGAGCGACGCTGGTGCCACCGACTTCTGGGGTCCGTTCAGCGACTCCAACCTCGGCACCGACGTGAACAACCCGGCCAAGTACGCCACCTCGGTGGACCTGACCGGCCTCACCGGCTTCGAGACGTTCGTCCCGGAGATCCCGGCCATCGACCCCGACGAGCCCATCGTCGGTGTGTCCTACCTGCCGTACTCGGTGTACTCCTTCTTCCAGAACGGCGGGCGTACCTGCTACGTCATCCGCTCGATCGACCACACCCGCCCCGGCACCATCGCCACGCTGCCCTACACGGGCACGGGCGCAGCCCAGGCGTTCACCGTCCAGGCCAAGGGCGCCGGGACGTGGGGCAACAAGGTCGGTGTGCTCATCACGAGCCAGGCCGTGGCCGGTGGCGCCTACTCGGCGTACACCATGCGGGTGTACATCAACCAGGGCACCGTCAACAACCCGGCATGGGCCGAGGCCGAGCGCTTCACCGACCTGTCGATGCGCTCCGACATCCCCGGCCTGCGCCGGTTCGACGTGGTGGTCAACGACGGCACGGCGGGCTCGCAGTACGTCCAGCTCGTGAACTTCACGACCAACCCCGACACCAGCACGCCGTCGGCGGCCCTCACGGATGACAGCTCCAGCGCTGCACCTCGCCCCCTGGGTGCGGGCTCTGGAGCCATCGCAGGCACCGACCCGGGTCTCCCGCAGTCGGTGGACCTCCAGACGAGTGCCGTCAACAACGCCACCCGCATCGAGGGTCCGCTCCTGATCAACGTGGCCGGTCTCACCACCGACACCGAGGACTACACGGCCTTCCGCTCGGCGCTGCTCAACACGAGCCTCTTCGACTCCGACCGTGACGACCTCGTAATCATCAACGACGGATTCGGTCCTCGTGGTGGTCGTGAGGAGGGCGCCTACCTCTCGGCGCTCACGTCGCCAGGCCAGGGTGATGGCAACGTGGACAGCCACACAGCTGACTTCGCCCCGTGGGTGTACATCATCGACCCGGCCGTCGTCGGCGGCACCATCCTCGTCCCCCCGGGCGGCGTGGTCATGGGCGTGATGAGCCGGGTGGACGCCACCGAAGGCGTCTTCCGGGCCGCCGCAGGCACCGTGGCGGGCACCTCGGCCATCGGCGTCGAGACCAAGTTCACCAAGGGCCAGGAGGGCGACCTCAACAACGCCCAGATCAACGTCCTGAAGCTCGTGCCCGGCCAGGGCGTGTGCATCATGGGCGCCCGGACCCGGAAGTTCTACGGTGCCGACCGCTACCTGTCGGTTCGGCGCACGCTGATCTTCATCGAGTCCACGCTCCGTCGGAACTGCGGCTTCGCCGTGTTCGAGAACAACGACGAGAACCTCTGGGGGCGCCTCCAGCTCACGGCCGACCGTGTGCTCCGGCCCCTCTGGGAGGCCCGGGGCCTCAAGGGTGACACCGCTGCCGAGGCGTTCTACGTCCGGTGCGACGCCACCATCAACACGCCTGCCGTCGTGCAGTCCGGCGAAGTGCGGATGGAGGTGGGTGTCGCTCTCCAGACCCCCGCCGAGTTCGTCATCATCCGGGTCAGCCAGTTCGACGGCGTGGTCACGACCTCCACCGAAGTCCAGGCGCAGTAAGGAGCCCAGCAACATGGCCGAAATCTCTCTCCTCGATGACCGGACTCGGATCAAGTCCGACCCGGTGCGGAACTTCAAGTTCCAGGTCCAGGTGGTTCACCGGGATCCGAACTTGGTCCGTGAGGTGTCCAACATGGGCTTCACGCAGGTCGATGGCCTGTCGATGGCCACCGAGATGGTCCCGTACCGTGAGGGCGGGTGGAACACCAACCCGCACAAGCTGCCGGGCCAGACCGACTTCCCGCCGCTGTCCATGGCAGCCGGTGTCTTCTACCAGAAGCCTGGCATGTGGAACATGGCCCGCCAGATGTTCTCCGTCCAGTGGGGCGAGGGCAACATCGGGCTCGGCGAGGAGTTCCGCTTCGACATGATCATCCGGGTCATGGATCACCCCGTGACCCAGGGTGCCGCCTCCGGCGCCCGGGGATCGACGGCCGGTGCCGTCATGGGCTGGATCGTCTACAACGCCTGGGTGGGCTCGGTGGCCTTCGGGTCGCTCAACGCCATGGACAACTCCGTCCTCATCCACTCGATGACCGTCCACCACGAGGGCTTCGAGGCGCTGTTCGGCCACGACGAGGTGGTCAACCTGCGCCACAAGCGCTCCTCGGTGGCCCTGGCGGCGTAGTCCCCGGGTGACGTAGTATCACCCTGATCGACTACCTAGGAGCACCATGTCTGATACCGCCACCCCGCCTCCCTACACGGGCCAGGTCTCTGTCCCGCCGGGTCTGGACGCCATGTTCGCTGCGGCCGATGTTGCCGCCAGCCAGCAGAGTGTCACTCCCGGCGGGGCGCCGACCAGCACCTCGGCCCCGGCGGTCACTCGCCCGGCCTGGGAGCCCCTCGGGCCTCCCTCCAGCATGCCGAGCCCTGCTCCGCAGCCGGAGCTTCAGCCCTACGTCCCGGACCCCTACGAGGCGCAGACGATCGCCGACGCTCCCGTGGGTGCCAATCAGGTGCCCGTCTCCGACGAGCCTCGGATGCCTGCGTCGCCGGACCTGAGCATCAAGCTCCCCCGTGGTGTCTACGACCAGTCCCGCCGGATCTTCCTCACGGAGGGCTACGTCCGGGAGCTGGACGGCGAAGACGAGGAGGCGCTGGCCAAGCTGCGCACCCCCGCCGAGTGGTTCGACGGCGTGGTGGCGCTGGGCATCGCACGCATGGGCGACATCGACTTCAACCAGCTCTCGTTCGAGCAGGCGAAGAGCCTCACCGGCACGCTGCTGCCGGGCGAGGACATGCTGGTGTACCTCAAGGTGGTCACCGCCACCTTCGGCCCCGATAGGGATATCAAGTACCTGTGCCAGAACGCACGGTGCGGGCGTGAGATCGAGACCTCGCTCCACATCCCGACCGACTTCCCCGTCTCCCTGCCGGAGGGTGACTACCTCCCGACCTACGACTTCCAGTCCAGCAAGGGGAAGGTCACCTACCGGCTCATCACCTCTTCGGACGAGGCCCAGCTCCTGGCAGCCAGCACGGAGACCACCACCTCGGCCGAGATGACCAGCGCTGCCCTCGTGAAGTCCATCATCGCCGTCAACGGCCTGCCTCCGCAGGACCCCGACGGCTTCGTCCGGAGCCTGTCCATTCGGGACCGGCAGGCGCTGCTGGAGGTGATCGCCAGCCGCCAGCCCAAGATCGACATGTCACTCTCCATCGAGTGCGTGTGCGGATTCCACAACCGATTCCTGCTGGCGCTCCCGGAGTTGTTTCGTCCCTGACCAGGCACAGCTGTTCCAGGAGCTGACCGAGATCACGATGGGGTTCCCCGGGTGGGACCTCACCACCGTCAAGAAGATGGCCAGGAGGGAACGTCACTACTGGATCGAGTTCCTGAGGTGGAGAATGGAGACACTGGCCAATGCCCGAAAGTAGCGAGCCCTCCATCCTCTCGGGCAAGGGTGCTGACCCCGCTCGGGGCTACACCACTGCGGTCACCTCGAAGTTCGAGACCCCGGGACTGACGGCCTCCATCAAGGAGATCGCCGAGATCACCAAGGCTGTCTCTGCCCTCCGCAAGGAGCTGGCGGGGGCGGCCTCGGACCCGTCCTCCAAGTCGTTCTTCTCCCAGCTCTACGATCAGGTGACCCGCCTTCGTGGCGGCATGGCGGCGGGGGGCACAGGGGCAGGCTCCGGCGCCCAGACGGTGTGGCAGAACATGCGTGCGAAGGCCACCACCCCCGGTGGCGGCGCCCAAGGGAACACGGGCCAGATGTACCCAGGGTCAGCGCCCGGTGGACCCCCCGTTCCAGTGTACGTGGTGGACGCCAGCCAGAACTTCTACGCCAAGGTGGGCGGTGGAGCTGGCGGCAGTGGCGGCAGTGGCGGCTCCGGTGGCGGTGGCAACAACTCGTCCGGGGCTTCCTTCTACGGCAACAGCGGGGGCGCTGGCGGCCCGGGAGGAGGCTCCGGCGGCGGCGGCGGTGGTGGCGGTGGCGGCTCCGGCGGCTTCTTCGGCGGTGGCGGCATCGTCAGTAAGATGATGGCGTCCCTGGGAGACAGCGGCCTCTCCGGTCTCATGTCGGGCCTCAACAGCTCCACGGCCACCGGCTTCGGCGCACTCGCTGAGGGCATCACCAGCCTGCTGATGAAGCCGATCCAGCTGGCCTACAACCGGGTGGAGGAGAACCGGGACGCAGCGCTCACGATGAGTGAGTACCTCGGCCCGACCGCCAACCGCATGGGGCGCAAGGGCCAGGACCGCATCGAAGAGCTGATCGGCATCCTGAGCGAGTCCATCCCCATCCGTGGGTCGATGAAGGGCATCCTCGGCGCTACCGACCAAGCGTCCCGGATGGGCTTCACCATTGACGACAAGTCGGGCCGCTCCGGCGGCTTCTTCGGCGCTGCCCGCCAGTTCCAGATGATGAACCCCTCGGTGGCGGCCCCCGACATCGTGATGGGGCTCGGCAACCAGATGAGCAAGGGCGTCCAGCGCCAGGTCATGCTGACCGGCGGCGCCTTCTCTATGCAGGGACCAGGAGGTACTACCAAGACCCTCCAGCAGTGGGCTGAGGGCATCCTCCGGTTCTTCGAGGGCCAGCGTCCCGGTGACAAGCGGGGGAAGCCATTCACGAAGGAGGAGCTGGAGACTCAGCACTTCCCGGGCTCCAACATCGACGCCTGGTTCCGGACCAATCAGGTCGAGGAGTACATGCAGGACGCCTTCTGGCAGTACGCCATGACGAAGGCGGCCTACTCGGGCAGCTCCCAGGGCACCGTGGACTTCGACACGATGTTCGGTGCCCCCTCCGGCGGCAGCGGCGGCCCTGGGAACAACAACATCGCCATGGAGCGCCTACGTGGCCTCAGCAACCAGGCTCGCCGAGACTTCACGCTGGCGTCCTCGGAGAACGTCCTGGGCGGCGGTTCGACCTACAAGCACTACGCCACCAGGGAGCGCACCGACGCAGGCTTCCAGACCTTCCTGAGCCAGACCCTCGATTCGATGCTCGGCCAGCTCGCTGGTCCGCTCGGCCAGGCCATGGACAAGATCCCCACGTCCATCGCCGACATGCTCTACAAGCTCCTCACCAAGACGGGACCCACCGTCGTTGGGGCAGGCGTCCAGGCCCTCACCGGCATGTCCGTGGCGGGGTTCAGCCTCGGCGGCGACCCGGGATACGTGGGAACGGGCGGCGGGCTCGGCATCGGCGACGCTCGTGGCGACGACGACTACGGTCCCGCTGGTAGTGGTATGTCACACCTCACGCCGTCGATGCAGTCTCGTGTCGGCGCCATGATGCGGGACAATCCACAGATCAAGATCGTCTCCGGACATCGTGATGGTGGTACTCAGGAGCGCCTGCGCCGCAAGGGCGTGGGCAACCTCGCTCCCACCGGACACTCGTCGCACAGCCAGGGCGTCAGCGCAGACCTGGGACCGTCCAGCCAGTACGACTGGATCGCCAAGAACGCCCACAAGTACGGGCTCGACTCGGCCGCCCACCACGGCGAGAAGTGGCACGTCGGCATGCCGGGAACGGTCCCCGTGTTCGGCAATGCAGCCCAGAAGATGGGCGGTATCGGTGACACACAGCGCACGCAGAACAGCGACGGTACCTGGACGATCAGCGACTCCGACACCGGAAGTAGCTACCGGGTGAAGCAGATGCCCGATGGGTCGTGGGTGGACATGGCCACAGGGGCTCCGGTACCCAGCGGGGGCGGCCTTGTTCCAGATTGGGTGCCCGGCTCCGGCCTCATCAACGGGGCAGCAGACGCTGCGAAGACGGGTGCCGAGTGGCTGTCGGCGATCACGGCGATGGTCGGTGGTAACTTCGGCCCGCTCATGGCCAAGATCCAGGAGTTCAACCCCATCGGGACGCTGGGCAAGGGCCTGTTCTCCATGCTCAGCTCTTCCATGCCTGGGCTGTCGAAGTTCAACCCCTTCACGGGCGACTACGGCGAGGGTGGCTCCGGCGTCGAGTCGGCGGCCAACGGTGGGCCGAAGGGCTACTGGAAGGACCCCACGAGCGCTGGCGGGGATTTCTTCAGCAACTCCGTCTCGTCTGCCATCGCTGCGGCTGGTAACGGTGGGGGTGTCACTGTCGGTCAGAATTACGCTGGTGGCTCGGCGGGCTCGCTCAAGCAGATGGCGCTCCAGAAGCTCCAGGCCAAGGGCTGGGGGCAGTACTGGAACGACCTCGACCAACTCGTCATGCACGAGTCGGGGTGGAACCCCACGGCCCAGAACCCCTCCTCGTCGGCCTATGGGCTATTCCAGTTCATGGACAAGTCCCGTGGTGGCAAGAACGACACCTGGGCGCTCGTCGGGGGGTCGAAGACATCGGACCCCTCGTTGCAGATCGACTACGGCCTCAAGTACATCGAGAAGACCTATGGCAATCCCTCGGCAGCATGGAGCAAGTGGCAGAGTCGCAGCCCGCACTGGTACGAGATGGGAGGGACACACTTCAACGGCCCGCAGATCATCGGCGTCGGCGAAGGTCCCGAGGTCACCATCCCGCTGAACAAGCCCGACCGGCTCAAGTCGCTGACGGACGCCTACATCCGGCCGAACTACCCCGGCGGTCTCATGACCGGCACGACCGGCGGGAACACGACTCGGGTCGAGGTTCATATGCCTATCGAGCTGAAGGTGCAGGTTACGGGCAACGCCAGCTCGGGCGACCTTCGTGAAGTGAGTAGGGTGTTGGCCACCCAGGTTGAGCAGGATCTGGCCGATGTTGTTGCGAGGCACGCATGAGGGTGATGAACCGCTACGTCCCCTCTGGGGTGTCGAGCAGCCCGGTGGGGCTGTCCTCTTTCGGCACCGTCGGTGGGAAGGTGGGCTCCAGCTCTCCCACGGTGAGTGTGTCCTCCCGCCATCGCCAGCAGCAGGAGGTGGCCACATTCATCGAGGAGTTCGGCCGGGCCAACCTGCCGTTCGAGACGAGCACGGGCGGCAGCCTGCTCCCCGGCGACCGCCAGCCCATCCAGCGTGGGTTCGTGCGCCGGGCGGCCCGCAACCCCGCCAACCCGCTGAGTGATATGTCCCTCCGGTTCATGTACAACCCGGAGAAGATCACTCGCCAGTACGCCAGCTACCTGGAGCAGGCGGCGATCGACCCCTTCAACACCGTGTTCCAGAGCGGCAACCTCGTGGCGCCGCCCTCGATCATCGAGTTCAGCTTCAGCCTGGTGTTCGACCGCCAGGTGGAGGCGACGGCCCGTGGGCCATGGACGAGCAAGGCCGATTGGGCCAACGTCGGCGTGCTCCATGACATGGCCTTCTTCGACGCCGTGCTCCGCAACGTCCCCCCGGGCGGCACCCCGAACACCGTGCCCGACAACGGCGTCATGATGGTGAATCCTGAGGATGTCACTGTCGTGTTCAGCAAGGACCTCACGGTCCAGGGCAAGCCCACCAACAGCCAGGTGCGCTTCACGAAGTTCCTCCACAACATGGTGCCGGTCCGTTGCGAGATGGATATCACCCTCCTGATCAACTACTTCGGCCCGCTCCGGGAGCCGTTCGGGCTCGACGCTCGCCAGCAGATCGCCGCCTACCAGGCACTCATCCCCTACGGCACGACGCTCGGTGACGGCCTGGCCAACACCCGCTCCGTCGAGGAGGCCGTCCGGGTCTTCCGGAGCAGCGGCTCGGCCGCCTCCCTGCTGGCCGCCGCCGTGAACACCTCCGCTCCGCAGGCGACCCCCTGGTGGAACGGCTCATCGTCCAGCACCTCGTCCGGCGGCGTGGCCAACACGCTCCAGATGACGACCCCGGTGAACAACACCATCGCCTCCAACGCCCTGATGGCGGCCCAGCAGCTGTTCGCTCAGTCGGGCGGCCCTCGCTACGACCAGGGGCGCCGGACCCAGCACGGGGCGGGGAAGCCCACGCCGTGGTATTGGGACTGCTCCAGCTTCATCTGGAAGGCGTTCCAGACGATCGGCGCCCAGGGCATCTTCGGGAAGTCCACCTACCCGACCACGGCCACCATGCTCGACTTCTGGAACAGCTCGGGGTGGACGACGGTCCAGAAGGTGCTGACCTGGCAGAGCACCTCGGGTGTCGCCGACCGCCTCACCCTGCTGGCCAAGCCCGGCGACCTGCTGTTCCGCCGCTCCGGCGGTAATGGACATATCGCTATGGTGGTGTCGGTCAGCCCCGGCCGGATCCGCACCATCGAGGCTCGGGGCAAGTCGGTCTCGCCCCAGGCTGGGGAGTTCGACAAGTCGGCCACCTCGGTGGCGTCCAGCTTCAACTACCTCCTCCGGCCCGCCCTGGCCGGTGCGCAGGGGATCGGAGGCGGCAAGTGAACATCAACAACCTCAGCCAGCGTCAGTTCCCCGACGCCCTGCCGCCCACCATGACGGCCGCCCAGCTGCGGCACACGGCGTCGCTGGAGCAGGACGAGCCCAAGTACGCCGGGGCACCCGACATGTGGCGGGTCAAGCTCGGCCAGACCCCCGTGGACATGGTGAAGTCCATCGCCGCCGAGGGCGCCACGCACCCCGTGAAGCTCCGGCGCCAGGGCCGCCACGGCGAGCACGCCATCCAGGACGGCCACCACAACATCGCCGCCGCCTTCGAGATCGACCCGCAGATGGCGCTGCCGGTCGAGTGGGACCGCTGATGGCTATCTCCTCTGACTCCCGCTACCAGGACGCCGATCGGGTCTTCACCACCACGCACACCTACTCTGAGAAGCGCCAGGTGGACCTCAATGAGGCGGGCGAGCCCCTGCTCACGGTGTGTGACACCCTCTACCGCACGCTGGTCTCATCGACGGCCGACACCGAGGTACCCGACGAGATCATGGCCCGGGAGGGTGACTCCTTCCAGCTGCTCGCCACCACGTTGCTCGGTGACCCGGGGCGCTGGTGGGAGCTGGCCGAGGCCAACCCGCAGGTCCGCTACCCCTTCGACCTGAAGATGGGCGACATCCTGGTGGTGCCCGAGTGAGCACCGTATCCGCCTCCCAGCAGCAGCTCCCCGTGACCGGCATTCGGCTCGGGGCCACTGAGGTGTCCGGGTGGACGCCCCGGGAGCTGGAGATCGAGACGCTGGAGGGCAAGCACGACCTGCTCACCATGAAGGTGCTCGTGGCCGAGAAGGACCCGGCCCGCTGGCGGGACAGCCCGATCAGCTTCAGCTGGGGTACCCGCACCTCGGGGATCGGCGTCTTCAACGGCTACGTGGCGGCGGTGCAGAAGGCCCAGGACTTCCAGAAGAACCCCCTCGTCACGCTCACGCTGATGTCAGCCTCCTGGAAGATGACCGGCGGCGACCCCCGCTTCTGGGCTTCCCAGACCACCGAGAACATCGCCCGGTCCGTGGCCTCCCCGCACCGCCTCGCCGTCGTCGCCGACCCGAGTGACTACGTGTGGCCTGCCTTCGCTCAGACCACGGAGTCCGATTGGGGCACCCTCGTCAAGGCCGCACACGGTATCTCCTTCATCGTGGCCGTCTACAACGGGGTCATCCGGCTCATCGACCCGCTCCGCACGCTGAACAAGGGCGAGGCCGTGGTCCGGCTGATGAAGAGCACGAACACCTTCGATGAGAAGGCCCTGCTCATCGACTTCACGCCGCTGGCCACCTCCCGTAGCGATCGCATCTCGCAGACGCCGAAGTGGGCCTACCTCACCTCGGCCGGTACCTCCCGGCAGGTCAACCCCGACGGCGTTCACTTCCACAGCGACGTGTATATCCCCGACGCTGGCCGAGCCCGCATGCTGGCCGACTCCCTGTCCCGCAACGTGAACGCCTGGAACTACCGGGCCACCGCCCGGGTTCGGGGCAACGCCAAGATCTCAGTGGGCTCGGTGGTGGAGATAGTCACTGGCCTCTCCAACACCACGGTGGACGCCAACGACGGCATGTGGCTCGTGGTGGGGGCGAAGACGATCCTTTCCGATACCACCTATCAGCAGATCCTCACGCTCGTGCGGGACAAGCGCCGCCCTGCCACCCAGCTTCGAGCCGAGCCCTTCTGGGGCCGACAGGCACGCCCGACCCTCCGGCTGTCCGGTGACACCTGGGTGTCCAGCTGGCAGAATGTTGCGTGATGGCTAAGTTCTCCACGATCTCGACCCGACAGGGCAGCGTCACGGGCGTCTTCCGGATCCTCGGCGGGCGTGTGCCCGTGACCCAGGACTACGGCCAGATCGTGCGCCAGCAGATCGTGGACGCCCTCGTGACCAACGCCAAGGAGCGGGTCATGCGCCCCGACTACGGGGCCGACATCCAGAGCCTGCTGTTCGACGGCGCCGACTCGCTCGTGCGTGCCGACGTGGCGGCCACGGTCAAGGAGCGCCTGGGCATCCTCGTGCCCCGGGCCACGATCAAGAGTGTGACACTCATCACCGAGCCCACTGAGCTGAGCATCCGAGGCATCGACTCCGACGGCAGGAACGTCGTGCTCATCGACGTGCTCTACGCTACGAGGCTGATCGAGTATTCCCTGGCGGTCGTGGTTCAGAACGGAGAGACCAGTGGCTGACGACACCAGCACCAACCAGATCGTCCTCGACTACACGTCCCGGGACTTCGATGCCATCCGGGCCATGATGGTCGGCATCGGCCAGGGGGTGTTCCCCGAGTGGGTGACTCTCGGGGAGCCCGGCGACTTCGGCACCCTGCTCATCGAGCTGTTCGCCTACGCCAGCGACGTGATGAACTTCTACATCGACCGGGTGGGCTCCGAGGCGTTCCTCGGCACCGCCCAGCTGCGCCGGAGCGTGCTCTACATCGCCGACCAGTTCGGCTACACGCCCATCGGCCAGCAGGCCGCCACGGCCATCCTGCGGGTCTCCCTGGGCGCCGACGAAGCCATCTTCACGATCCCCGCCGGGACCCGGGTCAGCACCTCCGGCGAGATCCAGGCCACCTTCGAGACCGACATGGACCTGACCCTGTTCCCGGGCCAGTCCGACATCCCCCTCCTGGCCACCGAGGGCCTCACCGTGAGCGGTGCCTCCCTCGGGCTCAGCAAGGGGATCCCGAACGCCGAGTTCATCCTCCCCGACAAGGGTGTCATCTACCGCACCGTCGGCATCCAGACCCTGGAAGCCGGGCAGCTGGTGGACTGGAGCTACGTCGAGAACGTCGTGCTCGCTCGGCCCACCCAGAGCGCCTTCTCGACCTACGTGGACGACGAGGGCTTCACCCACGTGATCTTCGGCGACAACGCCGCCGGGCGCATCCCGCCGACCAACGTGGAGATCCGGGCCTCGTACCGCTACGGCATCGGGGCCAAGGCCAACGAGATCCCGTCCGGCGAGATCAACACCCTGGAGCCTTCGGCCCTCACCGGCTCGATCCCGGCCACCCTCAGCGTGTCGAACTACGACCACCCGCTCGGTGGCGCCGACCCCGAGTCCGTGGAGACCATGCGGTTCTCCATCCCCCGCACGAGCAACACCCAGCACCGTGCCGTGACGCTCAACGACTATGTGTCACTCACCATGCAGGTCCCCGGCATCGGCAAGGCCATCGCCTACGGCGAGGTCTACAGCTCGGTGAACGTCCGCATCGCCAACAACTCGGGCATCCTCCCCGACGGCGACAGCGACCTCACCGACGGGCTCACCGAGATGGGCCGCCTGCGTGCGCTCGTCAGCGCCTCGCTGGAGGACAAGAAGCTCCTTGGCAGCCACGTCTTCGTGGAAGACGTGTGGCAGAAGGACAACCAGGGCTGGGAGGACATCGTGATCTCCCTCGACGTTCACGTGCTCGCCGGATTCAACCGTGCCCAGACCGTGGACCGGGTGCGCACCGCCGTGCTCGCCCTCGTGGACTTCAACGCCGTGGACTTCGGGCAGCGCATCTCCATCGGCCAGGTGTACCGGGCGGCCACGGGCGTCGAGGGTGTGGACTACGTGGTGCTCACCGAGATGCACGGCAACACCGTGGAGGCCAACGCCTCGGGCCTCGTGTCCGACGTTCACACGCCCCGCAAGAAGATCCCCCGGCTCCGTCCCGAGATCCCCGACGGCAACCTCATCATCCAGGAGCAGGGCCTCTCCGTGACCGGCTACGGCGGTCTGGTGACCTGATGGCCTCGCCGAGTATCTCCATCACCCTCGACAACGACTCGGTGACGGCGTACCCCGCTGAGCCCGCCCTCGTGGTGGCTGTGGCGACGCCCGTCTTCAGCGACGGCGCCACGCTGGTCAACTACGTCTTCAGCTGGGGTGACGGCTCCCCGGTGGACACCACGGTCACCACCTTCCGCCAGCACCAGTACACGGTCGCCGGGGTGTACTCCATCAGCGTCACGGTCACCGACTCACACGGGCTTCAGGCCACGGCGTCCAAGCTCCTGCGTGTCTACCGGGAGGCCCTGGCACTGCCCGCCGAGCCCAACGAGATCCCGCTCCGGCTCCAGCACGTCCCGCTCGACCCACACCGCCCAGCCTTCACCGTCCGGCGCCCTTCAGGGACCTCTACGACATGAGCAGCCCCGAGGACTACCAGTGGGGTACGCCTGATGAGCCGTGGGGTGGAGATCAGGTACGTGGTGAGTACCCACCAGAGCGCCAGGCGTTCCTAGACGCCAACCCCGACTCGCTATGGATCCCCCCTGGCGACGTGGTGTATCAGACCTACCCGGCGTACCTGCGCTTCCCGCCGGTCCCGGCCTCCGTGGTGGACGCCAGCGAGGCTCTGCTGGAGGTCAACGCTATGGCCCACCAGCCCGATCAGCTGGGCTCGCTGGCGCTGCGCTGGGGAGTGGACACGGCCGACCTGCCGAAGTTCAGCTGGATGTGTGTGACACGCTCCGGTTACGGCTTCCCTGCCACGCCCAACGACGGCACGCCCGTGGTCATGCGCCGACGCAACGAGGTCGATCCGGTCTACGACACCGACATCAACCTCAAGCTCTGGGGCACCATCGACGCCAACCTTCAGCCCGGCCGGTGGTACTACTACTCCTTCTTCGTGAAGACGAACCCCTACGACTGGCAGCTGGTGAAGCGGACCCACTGCCTCGTGCCGATCAACTACCACCACGACCAGATCCTCTGGGACATGATCCCGCCCTACTACCGCTGGGTGGACGATGACTCCTACAGCGGCGTCGGTCTGAGCCCGCTCCGGCGTCTCCTGTCGATGATGGGGTACAACCTCGACTTCATCCGCACCGAGGCCGAGGGCATCGAGGACATCTACTCGGCCGACCGGGCGCCGATGCAGCTCTACCGTGCGCTCGGTGAGCAGAACTTCGGCATCAAGCCCAGCTCGGCCCTCGGGGACGTGCGCTTCCGGCGAGTGACGGCCCGAGCCAACGAGCTGGCCCGGCTGCGTGGCACCGTGCCCGGCCTGGAGGCGTTCATCGAGACCGCCAGCCAGTACGTCACCGTCGTGACGCCGGGCCGCAACGAGCTACTGGTCAGCGACGACTCCGAGTTCCTGAACGCCACGGGCCATTGGGCCACTCCGGCGGCCAACGTCGCCGAGCTGCTGGGCCAGCTGCACGGACCGGCCATCGACTTCGTACGGACGCTCGATACCGATATCAGTCTCACCTCCGAGATCAACCCGCCAGTCGTGGAGGCCCGCACGCCCAAGCTCAAGCTCGGCCGTGGCGTGATGCGGCTGGCGCCGGTCTGGGACGGCGCTGCCTGGAAGACCAACAGCCGGGGGGAGATCACCAGCCGCCTGGCCACGACCTGCGGCATCGGCACCAAGCTCGTGCAGAAGGACGTGGACTCCTACAAGAAGATCGAGCAGAACCCGACCCTCTACGGCGTACCGATCGTCGGTGGCAAGAGGTACTACCTCTCATTCTACTTCGCCCGCTCGGGCGTGCGTCCGGACCAGTTCACCGGGGACCCCGTGGCCGTGACGGACGACGAGTCGAACGTGCGCTTCGGGTTCGCCTGGTACTCCCGTGGCTCGGTGAAGGGCAACGAGGCGTTCAGCGACGCCTTCAGCCGCCGGTTCCTCGGCTACCGCACCATAGACCCGCTCGCCCTGACCGTGACGACCTACACGCCCACGATCGCCACGGCGAACACGTGGGAGTATGTCATCGGTACGTTCCAGGCGCCGTCGGGCGCCGAGTTCGCCTGCCCCGTCATCGAGTTCGACGCCGCCGACATCTCGGCCCGCTTCATCGCCGCCGTCATGGTGAGCCCCGAGAACGAGGCGGGACACATCATCTCCGTCGGTCCTGATATCTTCTTCCGTCTGGGTCACGATCCCCAGGAGGAAGACGACCACCGTCTCGGTGGCGACAAGGTGCTGGGCGATCCGGCCGGGGTGTGACATGGCGACCACGATTTTCAGCGCATGGTTCAAGGACCACATCGCCAGCTTCCCTCGGCCCGAGCCCGAGGACGAGCCGCTGCCTCAGCTGGGTATCACCTTCTTCGTGCGGGCTCCGCACCTGGAGGAGGACTCGACCGAGACCGGCTGGGCTGCCGTGGAGACCGTGGAAGATCTGCTCGCCGACCCGCATTGGCAGGCGCCGGGCTACTTCGAGGCCGGGACACTCGTGACCACCACCACGGCTGCCCTGGCCCCGTACTACGTCTCCGAGAGCAGCGGCCGGTTCCTTGTGCAGCTCGCCGAGCCCTTCACGATCACGAGCCCGGCATCACCGACGGCGACGCCCATCGTGGCCATCGCCTCGTGGTACAACGGCACGCTGGCGGGCAAGGAGCGCCCGCTCATCTCGCTCGTGCGCCTCGACGGACCGCTCCTGCTGATGGCTGATGTCGATCACCCCGCCACGCTCTCGTCCCTGTTGTTCTTCGCCTGGAGTGAGGGCTGATGGCCATCTTCACAGCTACCGGAGCCACGGGTACCACCGTCAGCCCCACCCTCCCGCAGGAGTCGGGGACGCTGCTGCACGCAACGGGAGGTGGCGGTTTTGTCACCTTCCAGCTGTCGGGTGGGTTCGAGGGTGCGATGACTACCTCGTTCTCCATCCGCCTCCGAGTCACCAACCCCGAGAGCATTGCGGCAGGGGATGTCGAGCTGCCGCCGGGGATCAACACCTTCGGGGTCCCGGTCGCTGCTGTCGGGGTCATCTTCGTGGGGATGACGTTCCCGGAGATCACCTCGACCAGCATCGTCGTGCACTCGCAGCCCGCAGGCCCGGTCCTCTCGGCCCACCTGAGCACGAGCCCCGGCGACTTCCTGGTGCCGGTGGTTGGCGTCGACCAGCCCGAGGGAGCCCTCCCCGAGGGGGTCTACGAGTTCACGCTCACGGTCAATTGGGCGCCCACGTCCGGGGTGGATGTGGGGCTCGCCACCGGGGGTGACTCGGCGGACTTCTACATCGTGTCGTGGACGGCAGAGGGCGGGGCCTCCCCGAGTGTCACCTTCTCCAACGCCCGCTTCGTCGGCTCCAACCTGGAGTCCACCGTCTCCTCGGTGCTGCCAGGCGAGCGCTGGCGGCTGCGGTTCGACTACGAGCTGGTGGAGGGTGCCTACACCGCCACCCGGCAGCTTCAACTGACTGGAGCGGGATACCTGGGTGACCCCGATCAGCTCTTCGTGTGGCCCGACGACGATGACGATTGGACGAACTACTCCGGCACCGAAGTAGCCGAGTCGGGGTTCTTCACGCTGCTGGGCATCGGCGAGACCCGAGCACTCGACTACGGAGCAGAGAACCACGGTCAGTCGTACACCGGCAAGGCCATCATCTCGGGTCTCGCTACCACTCCAGGAAGTGTCACCCTCACCTTGTCCGACGCCTGGAATGGTGTCCCACTAGACGCAGGAGACGAGTGATATGGCTATCACTCCCTCAGATATCGCCGATCTCGACTACTACATACCAGGCGCTTCTTCGCTGGTCTACTCGCCGCCGCTCCCGGCCTCGGCACCAATCGATGTCTCTCTGGAACCGGATGCCACAGGCGGCGGTGCCTTCGTCCTGCGGGCACTCGATGAGGACGTCCTGATCACGCAGTTCCAGTTCAAGATCTCCGTGGTCAACCCGCAATTCGGTACTGACCCGGACTTCCCCGAGCTGTTCATGGCCAACCCTGCCGTCCTCTGTGCGCCCTTAGTCAACTTCACCGATGAGGAGTCCTACGTCACCCCCACGAGCGTCGGCATGGCGGCCTCCTACTTCGGGCCGAACCTCACCGCCGAAACGGTGCAGTTCGAGCCCGGCGGCGCCACCTTCGTCTACGTCGCTTCGGACACTGCGATCATCCCGGAGGGTACCTACGAGATCACTCTCACGATCAATATCTCACCCACCGCCGGGTGCAAGCTCTACGTCACGGGCGACCTCACCGAGGGGCTCACCGAGGGTGAGGCTCTTCCGTTCACGCTCATGAGCTGGAGCCTCACCGCCGAGGACCCCGAGGGTGCTACGTCCGGCACCGCAGTAGCCTCGGCCAGCATCATGGTCAGTGGCGAGCCCGAGCCGGGCATTCCGATCGCCCCTGGCACCATCAACATGGACGTGCCGAACACCGAGTGGGAGCCGTCCCGCTGTGCTCATGCCTGGCTGCTGCCTCAGCGCACCAACATGGTGGCCAACCCGAGCTTCGAGGTCGATGTCAACGGCCTGCTCAACGGCGTCACCTACTCCAAGCTCTACGAGCTGGCGGGCGACGCCGAGGGCGACATGGACGTGACGATCGGCCTGACGGCGGGCACGTTCGGCACCGGTACGTTCGGCTCGGGCACGTTCGGCCTGCCGGGCGCCCCGAGCGACCCTGACGTGAAGGTCTGGGTCTTCGTGTTCGACGCTGCCGGGGCCGACCCCAAGGTGTACGACATCCTCCCCGACCCCTGGTTCACGCTGCGCTCCGACGGCTGGCTCGTGGCCATCACGACCGTCGAGCCCACGTCGGTGGAGATCAGCTCGATCGCTGCAGGGCTCGACAAGACCGGCGCCCTGGCCGGGACCCGGGCCATCGGCACCTTCAACGCCGTGCTCTACGGCATCTCGGGCGTGGACCTCACCAGTGAGGAGTCACTCGTCATCGTGGCGGGCGCCGAGTTCAACACCGGCATCGTGGCCGTCGGCTTCGACACCAACCAGCTCGGCGGCACCACGGTGGTCTCGAACCCCCTCATCCCCGAGGCAGGCGAGCACGTCAACGGCCGGTTCGTGATGCAGATCGCCGGGCGCTGGGTGCCGTCGTCGGCCTCGAACTACCTCGTGCAGTTCGGCACCGAGCCCCTGAGCTTCACCGGCCTGCCGAATCCCACCACGCCGGGCAACGAGAACAAGGTCACCGAGATCCTGACGATGGAGTTCCTCTCCACGGTCCCCCTCGCTGCCTTCGGCTGGCGCACCAACGGCGACATAGACATCGTGAACAGCGGCACCGTCGGCGTGCCCGGCCCCCGCCCGCTGGGCTCTGGCGCCCGGTCGAAGTCGGGCCACATCACGGGTGGCGATCCGTATGAGTATCTCCCTTCGATAGGGAGTATCGAGGCCGTCACGATGAACCGCATCGTGCTGGAGTCGAACCTCTTCCCCACCGCCGTCAGCCAGGACCGCTTCATGTCGCTGGAGGCCCAGGTCGCAGGCACCGGGCTCGCCCGCATCGGCCTCGTGACGTGGGACCCCGCCAAGCTGGTGCCGAGCTACACCCACGGTCCCTGGGTCAGCGTCAGCTCGGACGCCGTGTTCCACCCGCTCCGGCACCTCGTGCAGCTCCCGGATCGTGCCGAGGAGGCGTGCTTCCGCCTGGAGTTCCTGGGCGAGGAGATGTGGGTGGACAACGTGCTGGTGGACAACAATGCCGCCCAGCTCGGGTTCTTCGACGGCGACTGGCACACCGGCATGCAGGGCGACTTCAGCTGGTACGGCTCGTGGGGCGACACCGGGGCCATCGTGCCCAACGCCCCCGACCCGCTGATGAACCTCCGCAACCGGAGCTACTCCCTCTACTACAACGACCGCCGCAACCAGGACGCCTACCTGTTCGGGTACACCGAGGAGGTGGCCAAGGACGGCGCCGTCTTCGACCTCGCTCCGTACGGGGCCGTCAGCTCGCCGACGATCATCATTGACGAGAACGCCTCGGTGCAGGAGGCACGGGACAAGCTCCTGGCCACCGGCCTCGCTGGCGCCACGCTGGGTGTGACACACCTCATCCCCGACTCCGGGACGCCCGGCGGGCTCGTGCCGGAGCTGCTCGGCCAGCTCGACCTCACCGACCTGACGATGCTCCGTCGTGTCGGCGGCGCCGCCTGGGGCTACGTGCCCGAGGGAGCCGACGTGATCCCGCAGTGGGACGAGGTGTACGGCATCCGTCTACCCTGTTGGCCAGGGGAGCTGTTCATCCCCGTCAAGGACGTGAGCAGCACGCCCGTCACCGAGATCGAGGAGATCTGATGCCCGACCGTACTACCGCCCAGCTGAAGGCCAAGTTCGGCAACGACCAGGACGAGGGCGCCATCGAGCCCTCCGACATCGGCGACATCGTGGACACCTTCCGTCCGTCGGTCGGCATCGAGTCCTTCCAGGGTGTCACTGAGGACACCGCCGACGGCATCCCCTTCGACCGGGACACGACCTGGACCTTCAAGGACCCCGACTGGCCCGCCCGAGCCGAGACCGACGCCCCGGACTGGTTCTGGATCCGGAGCAAGCTCATCGGCTCCCAGGCGTCCCGCTTCAGCCGCATCACGGCGCTCCTGCGGCCGACGACGGACCTGGCGGGCTGGAAGTACATCGCCCCCGCCGACGGGCTCTCCCGCATGTTCATGGTGCAGTGGAGCCTCCGGGGGTTCACCAGCCACTCGATGTCGGGCTCGGTGAGCTTCTACCGTGGCCAGAGCTGGCCGAGCGCCTCGGTGCGCCAGTCGGCCTACCCCTTCGACACCGGCATCAGCCCGACGGCTGGCAAGTACCCCTTCGTGCTGAAGGACACCGAGCTGGTGATGATGGCGCCCAACGACGAGCTGCGCTGGCGCTTCGAGTACTTCGGCGCCTCCGAGCAGCAGGCCCTGACCTACAGCTTCGCCGACGGCGTGCTCACCCCCACGCTCACGAGCGCCGACGACGAGAACCCCGCCCACTTCATCGCCTCCCTCCAGCAGATGTCGATGACGATGGTGTCCCTCGGTCCGGTGGACTCGTTCCAGGACACCTACGACACGGGTGGCGAGGTGTTCCCGGTCTCGACCGGCGACCACTACGGCACGCTGTTCAGCAACGCCAACTGGCGCTCCTCCGGCGTCGTGGACAACGGCCTCATCGGGTAACGAGAAGAGCCCCAGCCGAAGCGAGGGCTCGACCCGTGTGGACGGCTAGCACCGAGGGAAGCTACACCCCGCCGTGCTCGTGTGCGTACTCGAACCCGACGAACGTCTTGATGATCGCCGAGAACAGGTGGTCCTTCAGCTTCTGCTCCGGCGGCAGCTCGTCGTACGGCACGAAGCACGGGTGCGTCTTCGCCGCCTCGTCCTTCACCTCGCCGTAGGTCCAGCCCTGGGCCGCCTTGGTGTCGAGCCAGAGCTGGTGGCTCTGCTCGGGCGTGTTGCCCTCCATGATGCCGACGACGCCGATGCGCACCGACTCACGCTGGTCGTAGCTGGCGTCGTCCCAGCTCGGGTTGTTGCCCTCCTCGCCGAGGATCTCCCGCAGCGCCTGGTTGGCCTGGTGGGTGACCTTGGCGATCTCTTCGGGGGTGAACGTCTTCATGATGGTGTACCTCTTTCTTGTGATATGGGTATCAAGCAGAAGGCCCGCCGGGGAAGTGATGCGTCACCACCCGACGGGCCTTCCTGTCCAGGCGCTCGGCAAGCCCTGGCGTTCTGATGTCGGCCGTCAGACCTGCGGGAGGTTCGGGTAGGCCGGGGACTGCGAGGCGTAGGTCGTGTCCGGCACGGCTCCGGTGTCGGAGTACCGAGCGACGCCCGCCACGGCCCAGAAGGTGGCCTCCTGGAGCTTGGTGAGGAACACCTCCAGCTCGGGGCACTTGTGCTCCACCAGCTCGATGACGGCCTTGCCGTACTCGATGCCGTGCTGGCGGATCAGCTCGATGGCCTCGATGTCCTCGGGCACCGGGGTGTGGTGGCTGAGGTTGCGCTCCAGCAGGGCGGTCGCCCGGCGGCGGTGCCCGGCGTCCACGATGCCCTGGGCCTGGTCGGCAAACTCCTCGGGGGAGAGCTGACCCAGCGTCTGGGGCTCGCCCGGCGGCAGAGCGTCGGCCGACATCTCCTCCTCACCGGCCGATGCGGTCATGGCCGCCTGGTAGTCGGCGGGGCCGCTGACCACCTGGCCCGGGGCGACCGGCAGGGCCGAGCCCTCGGTCACCGGAGCGCCGGGTGGCATGGGTCCGGGCGTCTGCACCGGCATCTGCTGGTAGGCCGGGTTCATCGGCGGGATGGCGGCCACCCGTGCGGCGTGCTCCTCCGGCGACATCGCACCGGGGATGGCCGTGGCCGGGGGCTCCACGACGGCGACCGGCGGCGCCTGGGGCTCCGGAGCGGGCGTGCCGATGGCGTTGGCCCGGCCGAGCTTGATGGCCGTGACGATCGGGTCGCCTGCCTTCCAGCTGGGGGACCGGCCGTCTTCGGCGACCGGCGCCGGGATGAGCCCCTTCGAGAAGAGGTCCTTGCCCAGCGTGCGCTTGTCGGCGATGGTCATCTCGTCCAGCTCGCCGTCGGTGGGCCAGCGCACACCACCGGCCGGGGCCGGAGCGGGTGCCGGGCTCGGGTTGGCCGGGGCCTCGACCGAGGGCGGGTTCGGTGCGGGCGGGAGCTGTGCCTGCTGGGCCTCGATGGCGGCCAGCTGCTGCTGGTACGCATCGACCTGCGCCTGCTGGGCCGGGTCGATCGGCGCCGGGGTGGCGGGGGCCACCAGCTGCTCCGGCGGGCCGTTCTGGATGAAGGCGGGCGCCTGCACCTGGCCGATGGGACCGGCGGGCACCGCCGTCTGATCGACGGGGGCGGGCATGGCGGGCGCCGGAGCGGGTGCCGGTGCGGCGGGGGCCTGCTGCGGGAGCTGGGCGACGGCGGTCTGCGCCGGGTCCACCACGGCCTCCTGCGGCTGCGTCATGGCCAGGTCCCACATCTGGGCGTTCATGGCCTTGGCGGGGTAGCCCGCATCGGTGAAGGACTCCACCGTCTGCACCAGCTGGGCGTCCAGCGGGTTCTCGTTGGCCGGGTCCACGAACAGCGCCAGCAGGTTCACCGGCATGCCCTGCGCCACGGCGCTCTGGGCATAGATGAAGGGCGAGATCGCAGCGCCGTCCATGACCTGGGCGGCGCCGTTGTACAGCACGTGGGGAGCCTGGCCGGGGGGCGAGATCACGTAGTAGGTCAGGCCCTGCTCGTGCATCCACTCCACGATGGACTGGTGTCCCTCGCCCGGATCGACCTGCGCCTCCAGGACGAAGTAGATACCGACCGGCTGGCCAGTGGGGGTGAGGTTGTCCTCGGCGACCCAGAGATCGTTGAGCACCGCCTTGACCTCGGCCTTGGGCATCGTGCCGGGACCGGCGACGAAGTGCATGATTGCCATGATGTGATACTCCTATGGGGTTGGTGGTTTGGTACGCAGCTCGAAGGCTGCACGCTTGAGACGCAGCAGCGCCAGGTCAGCTGCTGTCACGAGGAAATCATCGAGACGGCTCAGCAGGAGAGCGATCCCTCCGGCAGCCAGGCCCTGGAGCCAGCGGTCGGCGCCAAGAGTAACACACTCAAGTGTGACACACACAGCGCCCCACAGAGCATGCCAGGCCCAGCGAGGCAGGGTGATCGTGATCGGCTGCATGGTCAACACCGTCGAGACGAGGTGGACAGCTAGAGCTACGAGCACGAGATGGATCACCGAGAGTTCCTCTGCCTTGGTAGACACCGCAGGGGTGTTGGCTGTATGGTCCGTCCCGTCAGGTCACCACAACCGGCCAACGAAGGAGGATCACCACCAACATCAACACCGAGCAAGGACCGACACAACCAACACCCGCTGCGTACGCCCTCCAACATAGACGGTATCTACCACGCAGCGCAACACCCTCTGGATGAGATGCGCAACGACTTCTACCGATACCGGACCACCGCAGCGAACAACGCACAGCGCTGGGCCAAGAACAACGGGCTCGGGCCAGCAGGCCCCCTCCTGGCTGAGATCATTCGCCGGAGCCACCCCGCCGAGCCCTGGGCCTGGGTCCAGACGAAGAGCATGAGCGATTGGGCCGACCGCTTCGGTGTGTCACTCAGGTCGCTCCACCGGCACCTGAGCATGCTCCACGAGGCGGGCGTGATGACCTCCGAGGTGCGCCCCGTGGCGTCCATGAAGAAGCCCGGCGAGTACCCGATCTACCGTGTCACATTTGCTTGTGTTGTTGATATTCTGGTGCTGGATGACAAGCTGGCCCACGAAATCTTCAGCGGTGAGAGTGCCAAATTGGCATTCTCAGAGTGCCATAATGGCACGCTCGCAACTTTGTTGCTACACCGTGAGAACCCCGAAATCTCGGGCTTTTTGGCCGGTATTTCGTTCCCCACGAGCACCATAGATAGTAAGGGAGAGAGTAGTACTTCTAGAGAAGTGCGGCGGCTTCGCCCCCGCCGACCAAAGAGTGTGATACTGTCTGCCACCGTCGAGGAGGACGAGTTGAAGCGACCCACGAACGGCGTGGACCTGGGAGCCCCAGAGTCACAGCCCGACGACCACGTGCAGAAGCCGAAGAAGACCCACGCCCCCGCCTTCCGGCTCGGGCTGGTGTTCGAGGCCGAATGGGCCAAGACCCGTGCGGCCGTCAACAAGCTCTCGCTCCCGTACCAGCCGTGGGCGGGCTCGCAGAAGGCCGTCTTCCACGCCTGGGTGAACCAGGACCTGATCCCCCGCTGCGGCTCCGAGGAGGCGGCGGCCGAGGCCATCGTCGCCTACTGCTCGATGGTGGCCACCGGAGAGATCTCTCAGCCTGGCGAGCGGATGCCCGTCTTCCGGTACATGGCCAAGGACTTCGAGAAGCTGCGCCGTGCTCAGGCCGCTGCGGCTCCCGTGGACGAGACGGCCGATGCGTTCCGAGCCCAGCAGGAGGCGTATCGTGCTCGCCGGGCCGCCGAAGAGGCGACGCCCGTCGATGTGTATATCCCTGAGCAGTTCCGGGCGGCCCAATGAGCGACGACGAGATTCCCCACCTCCGGCCGGTCACCGACATCGGCAAGCCGATCAGCACCGTGGTGCGTGAGACGGCCACGATGCCTGGAGACCCTCGGGTGTTCCACCTCAGCGGCTCCAAGCTCCCGCACCGGGGGATCCACATGCCCGAGCGGATGAAGCAGTGGGCCGAGGACGACGACTCACGGTGTCTATATCTCCACGGCGAGTACAAGTCCGGCAAGACCTGGCTCGGCGTGTACGCCGCCATGCTCTGCGGCGCCCACCGCATGGGCTACTGGAGTGAGTCACGCTACGTCGAGGATCTGGACCGCAAGCGCTGGTACGAGCGCATGCTGGTCAACGACACCCGCAACGACATGCTCTGGGAGGAGTTTCGGGTCTACGAGGAAGCCTTCCTGAAGCTCACGATGATCGAGCCCCTCGTCATTGATGAACTTTTCTATTGGGACCTGCCCGACTTCAAGCAGCTGGAGCTGGACAAGCTCATCAAGCAGCGGCTCGACCTGGGCCTCGTGACCGTGCTCTGCGCCCGGCGGCTCCCCCCGCACAACTCCATGCTCGGTCGGCTCCTCACGGAGTACGCCACGATCATCGACCTCCCACTCCTGGGGGCATGATGGAAGGCGGCGACCTCGCAACGTACGGCGGCGCTCGTTCCATCGTGGTGCTGGAGGGCCTGCTCTGCGTGCCCACCTACCGGGAGAAGCGCCGGGGCCTCCGGATCCCGGTGGAGGTGCTGGACGAGCCCGACAACTGGCACTGGTCTGAGGCGGCGGTGAAGAGCGTCCAGGACAAGATCTACCGCCTCAGCATGTTCATCGACGTGGTGACCTTCATGGGCGAAGCCGTCGCCGAGGCGGCAGCCGAGTGGTTCCAGCGCTACGACGTGGGCGTGTCGGGCGTGGAGTCCTACAACTTCGACACCTTCTGCACGAGCCTGGCCTGGCGTCAGGACATCCAGACGATCTACGAGGCCAGCCCCCAGCGGATCATGCGCTACGGACAGCGTGGCTACGCCGTCGTCGGCGGGGTGTTCTGATGGCGCTGGACATCGAGCACGGCGCCCTCTGCCGCATCATCACTGATAGGGATATCGCTACCGCCATCGACATGCACATCGGTGACGAGTACTTCGAGGACCCGGCCAACCTGCGGGTCTGGACGATGGTCATCGAACACTGGAAGGACCACGGCTCGGTCCCCGACATCTCCTCGGTCAACCGGGCCTACCCGACCTTCACGGTCTACGCCTACCCCGAGCCCCTGAAGTACTACCTCGATGAGCTGCGTGACCGGAAGCGCATGCGGATATCCCTCGCCGCCACCCAGGAGGCGATGAAGATCCTGGACGACGAGGGTCCCGACAAGGGGCGCCGCTTCGCCGACACGCTGCGTCTCGGGCTCCAGTCTGCCTGGCAGGAGGTCCCCGAGGGCAAGGACGTGGACTACTTCACGATGTTCCAGGAGAACACCCTGGATCGCCTCATCGACCGGATGAACAACCCCGGCATCCGGGGCGTGGAGACCGGCTTCGACATCCTCGACAAGATCACGGGCGGCTACCAGGACGGCCAGCTGATCTCCATCGTCGCCGTGCCCAAGACGGGCAAGAGCACGCTGGCGCTCTACTCGGCGCTGCACGTGCGCTCTGTCGGCCGCCGGGCCATGTTCTTCACCTTCGAGATGAGCGCCGCCGAGCAGGAAGACCGCCTCGTCAGCATGGTCTCCGGCGTGGACTACAACGCCATCCTCGACGGCACGATCACCCAGCGGGAGATCGACATCATCAGCCGAGAGCACCAGATCCGCCAGTACTCCCATGAGGGTCTCACTCTCGTGGCCGACACCAGCTCGGTCACCACCGTGAGCGCCGTCCAGGCGAAGATCCGCCAGTACAAGCCACGGGTCGTGTTCGTTGACGGCGCCTACCTCATGGACGACGAGGAAGGCGAGGCCAAGGGCTCCAGCCAGGCGCTGACCAACATCACCCGGGCGCTGAAGCGCATGGCGCAGGCCGAGGGCATCCCCGTCATCCTCACCACCCAGGGCTCGCAGTTCCGGGCCAAGGGCGGCGTGAACATGAGCACGGCGATGTACTCACAGTCGTTCGCCCAGGACTCCGATGTGCTGCTGGGGGCCGAGAAGCTGCTCCAGCGCAAGGACGGCCTCATCCTGTCGAAGTTCAGCGTCATCGCCGGTCGTAACGTCATGAAGGCCGACTTCTACATCGAGGTGGACTGGACGAAGGGCTCCATCCGCCACGTCACCGACGCCGAGGCCGAGATCATGTTGGCCAACTCCGACCCGAACGCACCGGCCGGAGGTGCGAACTCCAACCAGTCGTTCCAGATGAGCCCCTGATGCTGGATCTACTTCCCGTACTAGAAGACCTAGGCATCGAAGACCTTCGAGTAAACGCCCGGGAGATCACCGGGCTCTGCCCGGCTCACGAGGCCCGCACCGGCAAGAGGGACACACACCCGTCCTGGTCGATCAACCGGGAGACCGGCGCCCACATCTGCTTCTCCTGTGGCTTCAAGGGCGGCCTGGGCGATGTGTACCGGGCCGTCGGCGAGCCTGTTCCTGAGGACCTGGAGACCGAGCTGGCCAAGCAGTCGATCGAGGCGAGCCTGGCTAGGGTCACCCGGGAGGAGACGGTCTACACCCAGACCAGCCCGATGATCATGGACATGCCGTGGCTCCGGAGCTTCCCGCCGATGCCCGAGAACATGCTGGCCTTCCGGTTCATCCGGCCCGAGGCCGCAACGCTCTACGACCTGCATTGGGACTTCGACGGCAAGAGGTGGGTGATACCCATTATGAGTCCGCTCGGCGAGCTGATGGGCGTCCAGTACCGAGCCACCGGCCAGCGCCCGGACAACTTCCCGAAGGAGTTGGAGAAGAGCACGACCCTGTTCGGCCTCCACCTCGTGCCACCGTCGGTCAAGATCATCATGGTCGTGGAGTCGCCGCTCGACGTGGTGCGTCTGTGGTGCGCTGGCGTCTGGGCCGTGGCGTCGTTCGGTGTCTACATCAGCGATGCCCAGCTCGACCTGCTGTCCCGGAACTTCACCGTCGTGATCGTGGCTGTGGACAACCCCGCCATCGACAAGGCAGGCCGGGAGGCCCTGGAGCCGATCATGGCCCGCCTCCGGCGCCGGGGCTGCCCCGCCATGGTGTTCGACTACACCGGCCTGCGTGACCGAGAAGGCAACGTGGCGAAGGACCCGGGCGATGTGGCCGACGACTACGCCCTCTACCAGGCGTTCCGCCGGAGCTTGGGGATCCGTGGGGACGCATAGCCACCTCCCGCTCCGGCCCTACCAGGATCTCGCCGTCGATGAGGCCCTCTGCCGACGGTCGCTGCTGCTCGCCCTCGTGCAGGGCGCCGGGAAGACCCGCACGGTCATCGAGACCATCCGCATCCTTGCCGAGGAGGGCTCGGTGCAGGGCGGCGCCATCTTCTGCCCCAGCTCACTGAAGTTCCAGTGGCGGGACGCCGAGCTGGCCAAGTGGGACGACGCCAACCATGCCATCGTCATCGACGGAACGAAGAAGAAGCGCACCCAGCAGTACGAGGAGGCGCACAACTACAGGTACACCATCCTCAACTACGACGCCCTCGTCCACGATTGGGACCTGATCAAGCAGTATCTCCCTATAGACTTCATCGTGGCCGACGAGGTGACCTTCATCAAGGGGCTCAACGCCAAGCGGTCCAAGCGGCTCAAGATGCTCGGTCACTACGCCCGTTACCGATACGGGCTATCAGGTCAGCCGATCGAGAACCGTCCGGAGGAGTTGTACTCCATCATGCAGTTCGTGGACCCGACGGTGCTTGGCGACCCCGAGCACTTCGACCGGACCTTCCTGGTGCGCACGCCCTGGGGCAAGACCGTGGGCCACCGCAACCTCCCGCTCCTCCGGCAGACCCTCGGCGACGCCATGTTCCGCCGGAGCCGTGCCGACATCGCCGAGTACCTACCCCAGCGCATCGAGACCGACATCCCGGTCCACATGACGGGCCAGCAGGCCAAGCTCTACGACCACATCCGAGAGGACCTCTGTGACACCATCGACCAGGCGATGGCCGGTGGCGTCAGCGGCTTCGACGTGGAGTCGCACTACGGAGGTGGGGGCAACGCCGACAACAACAAGCTCAAGGGCCTGGTCATGGCCCGCATCACCGCCATGCGCCTGCTCTGCTCACACCCGCAGCTGCTCAGCGCCAGCGCCCAGGACTACGACGACCCGAAGACGGCATCGGGCTCGGCCTACGCCGCTGAGATGGCCGCTGCCGGGCTCCTCGACCACCTCCCGGACTCTTCGGCCAAGCTCGACGCTCTCGTGGCCCAGCTCAAGATGATCTTCGAGGAGGAGCCCGAGTCCAAGGTGGTCATCTACTCGGTGTTCAAGTCCATGGTGCGGATGATCCAGGAGGAGGCACGTGACCTCGGCCTCGGGTGTGTCTCCATGACCGGCTCGACCACGCCGAAGAACCGCCAGCAGGCCATCGAGAACTTCAACACCAACCCCGGCGTGAAGGTGTTCGTCAGCTCCGACGCCGGGGCATACGGCGTGAACCTCGACCGAGGCACCCACCTCATCAGCTACGACTTCCCGTGGTCAGCGGGCACGCTCGGCCAGCGGGTAGCCCGTATCGACCGAACGTCTACGGTGGCGCCGACCATCCTGATCAGCTACCTCTACGGCTTCGGGACCATCGACCACTACCAGAAGATGATGCTGGAGCAGAAGAAAGCCATCGGCGATGCCTGGGTGGATGGCCGCAACATCGACGCCAAGGGGGGCCTGGAGCTTTCACTGTCATCCCTACGTGATTTCATGGAAGCACCCCTCCTGTAGGTCTAGTGTCTCACTCCGACTTGACATAGCAACTAATCCGTGATCGACTACCTGCCCATGAAGAAGATACTGCTCACCATCGCCGCCGCCTACGTGGCCGAGCACTTCATCCGTTTCCGAGCCAACCGCCAGTTCGCTGCCCGGCGCAACGCACTGTTCGACTCCTCGGCGATCCACGGGTCGTGGCAGGAATGACCGAGCAGCTGACCCTCCGGGACCACATCGACCATGGTGTGTGGAAGACCGACGGCACCACGGTGTTCTGCTACTGCCGAGCCCCGCTGTACCGTGGCCAACTCGCCGTGACCCGGGCCGAGAAGGAACAGGTGGTCGCCCACCTTGAGCAGGCGAGTGCCGCCCAGGTACCGCAGGCCCCGGTCGAGCACGAGGACCCCGCCCTCCGTCCGATGGCCACTTCCGAGCGCATCCTTGCCCGCTTCCGGCTCTACCTCCAGTCACGAGGCATCCGGGAGCAGGCCGACGCCCAGGAAGGGCGGATGAAGGAGGAGATCTTCAACGAGATTCTCGCCGCTGACCCCACCGCCTACACCGTGGACGAGAAGGGCTCCCGCACCATCATGCTGCCCGAGCCCATTGAGCGCCCGCCGGACCCGAAGACGGGCAAGGCCCGCAAGCCGATCACCGGCTTCACTCGCCAACGCCGGGTCTCGGTTACCGTGAAGCCAGACGCCGTGGACCGCATCCTGGCTGATGCCGGTATCCAGACCGACGAGGTGTACACCACGACTCACGTCCCAGCTCACGACGAGATCGAGCTGGACGAGGGCAAGCTCTACGCCCTCAACTTCGCTGGGCGTCTCACCGACGAGCAGCTCAGGGAGTGCTTCGCCTACAAGGAGATCTTCGCCATGGTTCTGGAGGATCAATGAGCAACCCCGACCCCTGGAGCCAGTTCGGCGACCTCGTGGAACCGGGCTCCGGCCACCAGTTCGTCCACACGGATGCCTTCCCCGGCAGCCGCCCGCCCGTCAATCGCCAGCCCGACGCTCCAGCGCCCGCCTCCGACGAGGTGCTCTGGGACTCGCATCCGCTGATGCGCTCCGTCAACGGCATCGAGTACGAGTTCTTCCAGGTCGGTGCGCTGGCCATCGCTCTCGGTCGCCAGCCGGTCACGATCCGTGGGTGGGAGACCAAGGGGCTCCTGCCCGGCACTCCGTTCCGATCGGCCATGCCGTCCCGTGCCCCGCTGACGACGCTTGGCAAGACGGCCAAGGGCCGCCGCCTCTACCTCCGGGCACAGATCGAGGGCATCATCCAGATCGCCACCGAAGAGGGTGTCATCTTCCCGACACCCTCCGACAAGGCGGGGGCTCCCCCCACCACAAGGTTCGCCGAGAGGGTCTATACCCTGTATGAGTCACTCCGGCAGCAGGTCCATCAACCACAACCACAACAAGGAACACCTTCATGAGTGACACCCAGCAGTACCCCCAGCAGCCCTTCCCGCAGGTGCCCCAGCAGGCTCCCGTCCCGATCCCGGGCGCCGTCCAGGCGTCGCAGCTCCAGCAGCCGATGCAGGCCGCCGCACCGCTCCCCGGTCCGGCCCCCCTGCCCGGCCCGGCGCCGCTCCCCGGTCCCGCCCCGCTCCCGCAGCAGGCGATCCCCCCGGCTCCCGGTCCGATGACCTTCGACCAGGGCCAGTTGGCTGCTCCGATGCAGGTCCCGGTCCCCTACGGTGAGCCCGCTGGTTCCCCCGGCTGGCAGGACCCGATGCAGGCCGCCCCGCAGCAGGCGTGGCAGCCCCCGGCCCAGCAGCCGCAGTACAACCCCGCCGACACCTACCAGGCGCCGCCTCAGCAGCCGGTGTACCAGCAGCCCGAGGCGCCCTACCAGCAGCCGGTGGTGCCTCAGCCGTACTACCCCGAGGTCCAGCAGCCGCAGTACCAGCAGCCGCTTCCGGTGGCGCCGGTCCAGCCGACGCAGATGCCCCAGGGCTACCCGCAGCAGGCCCCCGGTCCGATGCCGGTCCAGCCTCCGGCCCCCCAGACGCCCCAGGCGTACCGCCCGCCGGTCGCCGCCGGGTGGGGGTCGGCCCAGCAGGTCATGGACTCCACGTCCAGCTTCGCCAACAAGTTCTCGCCGGGCACGAGCCCGTCGGTGATCCTGTTCCTCGACCCCGAGCCCTTCGCCAGCTACTCCCGGCATTGGGTGGATCGTGTCATCGAGCGCAAGGCCGTGAAGCGGGCCTACACGTGCCTCGCCCACCGTGGGCAGAACTGCCCGCTGTGCGAGATCGCCGACCGGCCCCAGGCCGTCTCGTCGTTCAACGTGCTCCTGCTCAACGAGGACGGCTCCGTCGTCGTGAAGCTCTGGGAGGTCGGCGCCAAGATCTTCAACCGCCTCCGGGACTGGTCGATGGACCCGAAGACCGGGCCGATCACGAAGAGCTGGTACGCCGTCACCAAGGCCCAGGGTGAGGCGGCGACGCTGTGGCCCATCGAGCCCACGACCATCGTCAGCCAGTACGGCATGATCCTGCCGACCCCCGAGGCTGTGTCGGCCGCTGCTGCCCAGCGCTACGACGCCAGCGTCATCGAGTACGCCTCGGTGAGCGACCTCCAGCAGGTCGCCATGGAGCTGTCGTCGGCGGGATGACCGTCCCGCTTCTGGAGGAGGTGAGCCACCCGGCATTTCCCCGGGTGGCTCCCCACCTCGTCACCACCGAGCAAGAGCTTCGGGAGGTGGTGGAGTACTTCATGCGCCAGCCCGCCTTCGTGCTGGACGTGGAGACGACCATCGCCCCGACCCCGGCCCTCAACGAGGTGCTGTGGATCGGCCTCGCCACCTACGGCAAGGTGTCCCTCATACCCATCGGCCACCCCCACGGCCCCAAGATCACGCCCGAGTTCGTGGCGAAGGTGCCCGACCACTCCACGGTTAGGCCCTACGCCAACGACAAGACCGGGACGAAGTTCACCAAGCCCAAGCTGGTGAGTGTGACGCACCCGGCCACGTTCGGCCCCGTCCCCCGCCAGCTGCGCCCCGACGTGGCCTTCGAGATCCTCAAGCCCCTGTTCTTCTCGGGCAAGACGATCATCGGGCACAACATCAAGTTCGACATCATGTCGGTCGGCAAGTACTACCCAGAGATGCCGCCGGGTCCATTCGAGGACACCATCCTCCTGACCCACATCCTGGACGAGAGCCGACCCGACTACGGCCTGAAGCCACTCATCACGCAGTGGATCCTCGGCATCCGTGGGCGTCGCAAGGAGGTTCGGGACGAGTTCTACCCCAACCTCGGCAAGTACGTGGTCCAGGAGGGCCTCTACGACATCGCCCGGTACCTCGCCAAGGACGTGTTCTTCACCTGGACCTACTGGTGCAGCCATCGGCCCAGGCTCGTCGCCGAGGAGCTGGAGGAGGCGTACTACCTGGAGTGCGCACTGCTCAACGTGCTGCTCGCCATGGAGCACACAGGTGTCTATACCGATATCAGCGTGATCGAGGCCATTGGCCGCCAGCTCGACGCCGACATCCGCATGCTGGAGATCGACATCTGGAGGATCTGCGGCGAGCAGTTTGAGCTGACGCTGAAGAGCAAGCTCCGGCACTACTTCTTCGGCGACAAGAAGGACGGCGGCCAGGGCCTGAAGCCACTCACCTACACCGAGAAGACCAACGAGCCCCAGCTCAACAAGGCCGTCATGGAGCACTACGCCGACAGCAACCCGCTGGCCAAGGCGCTCCTGGAGTGGACCTCCAAGCACAAGCTGAAGTCGGCGTTCGTGGTGTCACTCACCGAGGCCCGGGTCAACGGCCGCATCCACACGAGCTTCAACCAGCACCGTGCGGAGACCGGCCGCCTGTCCAGCTCCGGCCCGAACCTCCAGCAGGTCCCTCGGCCGAAGAAGGGCGCCGACAAGGGCACCCAGCTCCGTGAGGTGTTCGCCGCCGCCCCTGGCCACAAGCTCATCGTGGCCGACTACGACCAGATCGAGCTGCGCTGCATCGCCTACCTGGCCAACGACCCCGAGATGATCCGGCTCTTCGCCAGCGGGATGGACATCCACTCCGAGGCCGCTGCATCTATGCTGGGCCTCCCGATCGAAGCAGTCGGTGACGCCGAGCGCAACGTCGGCAAGCAGGTCAACTTCTCTGTCGGCTATGGCGCCAGCGAGTACCGAGTGGCGGCCATCACCGGACGCACCGTGGACGAGGCCCGGCTCTTCATCGAGCGCTACTTCCAGCGCTTCAGCGCCGTACCCGGCTGGAAGGAGCGGGAGCTGCTCACCGCCCTCCGGCGTGGTAACCCCCGCAACCCCATCGGCGAGCCGCCCTACGTCGTCATCCCCGGCTCCGGCCGCCGTCGGCGGATCAAGGAGCTGATGAGCGACGACTTCAAGGTGCGGGCCTCGGGCCAGCGCCAGGCCATCAACGCCCTCGTGCAGGGGTTCGCCGCCAACATCATGAAGAAGGCCCTCATCGACCTCCACTACGGGCTCCGGCAGTACGCTCCCGACGCCCACCTGGAGCTGACGGTCCACGATGAGGTGATGGTCGAGGCACCTACCTTCCAGGCCGAGCAGGTCGGTGCTATGGTGACCCACTACATGCAGGGTGTCACCATCAACGGCCGCCCTGCTCTCGGCCCGGTCCCTCTGATCGCCAGTGCTGGGATCGGCGACAACTGGCTGGAGGCGAAGTGAGCAACGCAGACTGGTACGCCCGACGGGTGGCCCCCATCGTCCAGCAGCAACAGCCGCAGGCACCGCAGCAGCTCGGGCCGCCGCAGGGGTTCTACCTCCCGCAGCCTGGCCCCGCCGTCATGCCTCCGGGGAACTACCCACCGCAGCAGCCGCAAGGCTACCCGCAGCAGCCCCAGGGCTATCCGATGGCGCCCCAGGGGTATCCGCAACAGGGTGTATACCCCCCGCAGACGCAGAACTTCAGCAAGCAGGCGATCCAGACGCCCGAAGCGCTGCGCCAGGCCGTGTTCTCCGGGGCGTGGCAGGGTACCGCCGCCGCCCGGCAAGGGACACACCACTGCCCGCAGTGCGGCGGCCCTCACTTCATGGAGCGCAACGGCGACGGCGGGGTGCAGGCGGGCGTCCGCAGCCTCAACGGCGGCGCCGCTCCGCAGTGCTACGACTGCGGATTCACCGGAAGGATCCCCACGCAAGGGGACCAAGCCACGTGGGCGGGAGCCCAAGGAGCCTGATGTCTGATACCGATACCAAGAAGGCGAAGAAGCCAGCGACCATCGGCGGCAAGCCGATCGAGCGGGCCTCCGACGCCGACATGAAGGCGCTCATCGCCAAGGCCGAGAAGGAGCTGGGCGAGGGCTCGCTCTTCCTCGGCAGCGAGATTGACGACCAGTCCGTGCTGCGCTGCACGACCGGCGTGCTCGCCTTCGACCTCATGCTGGGCGGCGGCTGGCCACTGAACCAGTGGAACGAGATCATCGGCTACGAGTCGAACGGCAAGACGGCCATGGTGCTGAAGACCATCGCCGCCAACCAGGCCAAGGACCCAACGTGGACCGTGCTCTGGATCGACGCCGAGCACTTTGTTCTCGATTGGGCCGTGCGCCTCGGTGTGGACCTGTCGAGGGTGTACATCGTCCGGACCAACATCATGGAGGAGGCGTTCCAGGTTGTCACCGAGTGGCTGAACGCCAGGGCCTGCGACTGCGTGGTCATCGACTCCTACCCGGCGCTGACCACCCTCCTGGAGGAGGAGAAGTCGATGGATGAGCTGACCGTCGGGACCGGCGCCAAGCTCTTCAACCTCTTCATGCGCAAGTCGGGCAAGGCCATCAAGCGCTCGCTCACCCAGCCCGACCGCCCGGTGCTCGGCATCATCATCAACCAGTGGCGAGACCAGATCGGTGGCTTCAGCCCACAGGGCACGCCGAAGATCACGCCCGGCGGCAAGGGTAAGAACTACTCCTTCTTCACCCGGGTCGAGTTCAGCCGCCTGGAGTGGATCCAGGAGAGCGGGTTCAAGGTCGGGCTCCGCATCAAGGCCCGCACCATCAAGAACAAGACGGCGCCCGCCGAGCGCACGGCCCAGGTGGACTTCTACACCGACGACGCCGGGGACGGCCTCTACAAGGCCGGTGCCATCGACAGGGTGAAGGACATCCTCACCGTCGCCATGCAGTACGACGTGGTGACCCGAGCGGGCTCGTGGTACTCCTTCGGTCCCGTGGACGAGAGCACGGGCAAGGCCAAGTACCGCTGGAACGGTGGCGACGCTGCCTACAAGGAGGTACTCAGCGACCTCACGCTCCAGGCCGAGCTGGACGCCGCCGTGCGCCAGTACGTGCTGGAGGAGTAGGTGCGCAGGCCGAAGACGGCGCTCGACGCCTCACGGGCACAGGAGGCCCGCATCGCCGAGATCAGGGGCGGCACGCTGCACGCCGGGTCCGGCAACCAGTGGCGCCACAAGAACGACCTGCGGGACGACGAGTGCTTGTGGGAGATGAAGCACACCGACGGCGAGAAGCAGATCACCGTCAAGGTCAAGGACCTGGAGGAGCTGCGTACCAACGCCATCCTCGCCGACCGCATGCCGGTGTTCCACGTCCAGATCGGGCGTGACGGCAAGAAGTATGTCATTCTCCAGGAGGACGACTTCCTGGAGCTGATGGAAAGGGCACACGAATGAGCGCCGTGACGCAATGCACCGAGCCCGGCTGCACCAACCGGCATGCCGGACGTGGGTTCTGCAAGAAGCACCTTCAGCAGAAGCGGAGGGCCGGGGTGCTGCCGCCTGTGGACCCGAACTGGCGCAAGCTGCCGAAGGGACAGAAGGCGTACCACGGAGATGGTGTGTCCACCACTCAGTCCGGATACCGTCGTGTCCGACGTGGGCCGAATGATTGGGTGCTGGAGCACCGGCTCGTCATGGAGCAGCAGCTCGGGCGTCAGCTCGTGGATGGTGAGAACGTCCACCACAAGAATGGGGACAAGCTCGACAACGATCCGGAGAACCTGGAGCTGTGGGTGACCCACCAACCCGTAGGTCAGCGAGTAGAAGATGCTTTGGCATGGGCACACGAGATCATCAGCCGCTACGAAGGGACCATGTGATGCGCTTTTTCTTGGATTCGGAGTTCATGGAGGACGGCAGCACCATCGTGCCCCTGTCCCTCGGCATCAACACGGAGAGCGGGGCTGCCCTGTACATCGTGTTCGAGGACGCCGACCGCAGCCTGGCCAACACCTTCGTCCAGGTGGCAGTCATCCCGCACCTGGACGACGAGCCGCCGCCGGGTGTGCGCTACGTCCGCTGCGGCCGTGAGGAAGCGGCCCACGTCCTGCTGCAATGGGTGAATGAGCACCTCGAAGAGGGCGTCTGGTCGCCCGAGTTCTGGGCCGAGTGCGGCGCCTACGATTGGGTGCTGGTCTGCCAGCTCTTCGGCACCATGGACGACCTGCCCGAGGGGTGGCCCTACTTCATTCGAGACGTGGAGCATCTGCGTGCTGACGTGGGTTGGGACGGTCCGTACCCCTACGAGGAGGGGCGCAACGACGCCCTCCACAACGCCATCAACGACTCCTTCGGGACTCGTGAGAACTGGCGTTTCTTGACAGCGCTGCGTGACACCGAGCTGACGCCGGAGATGTTCGTGCAGGCCGACCTCGGTGCCTCCAAGGCGAAGCACCCCACGGCCCAGCCGCCGTTCCAGACCTGACCCATATCCCCTATCACTACTGGAGTACCACACCATGGACTACCACTTCCAGGTCAAGGTCAGCGCCCCCGACGGCGTGGCCCCCGACGACCTGTCCGTCAACGTGCTCGCTGCCCTGCGGGAGTTCTCCGAGCGGTTCGAGACCCTCCATGGAGACGCCATCGAGGTGCTCGGCCTCAGCGTGCTCTACGTCGGCTCGGACACTCCCAATGCTCCTGGGCAGTACGAGGCACCGCTGCCCGGCCCCGACGGCTTGCCACAGAACGAGGACGCCCCCTGCTCGGTGTGCGACCACGCCCGCACCGAGCACGGCGCTCTGAGGGGTGCGCACGGCGAGGACGGCTGCCGTCACGCTGGCTGCAACTGCAACCTCACGCACGGCTTCTGACCATGACCGGCTCGCCGTCGGCCAAGGCGCTGACCACGTACGCCCAGACGCACAAGGACAACACCGTCGTCCTCGGTGCGATCGAGCGCCACGTGCTCCAGCGCCCGGACGACGGCGACCGGGACATGACTCAGCTCCACCCGAGCGAGATCAGCAAGAACCGCTGGTGCCCGAGGAAGGACTACTTCTCCATCGCCGTGCCCCACCTGGCGGTCGCCGAGGACTTCGGCTTCCAGACCCTGCGGATCTTCGAGGAGGGCCACGACATCCACGCCAAGTGGCAGCTCTGGCTGAAGGAGATGGGGATCCTCTGGGGCAAGTGGAAGTGCTTCCGGTGTGAGACCTACACGTGGGCGCAGAGCTGCGACCTCGGCCCGTGCCCTCGATGCGGGCACCCCGACCCCTGGGTCTACAAGGAGGCGCCGCTCTCGCTGCCGAGCCACGCCCTCATCGGCCACACCGACGGCGTGCTCATCCTCCCGGACAAGCCACGCCTGTTGGAGGTGAAGAGCATCGGGCTCGGCACCGTGCGGGTCATGAACAGCTCGCTGTATGACTCCTTCCTCAAGGGCGAGATCAACTTGGATCAGATGTGGTGGAGGATCAAGCGCCCCTTCGCCGCCCACATCCGACAGGGCATGCTCTATCTGCGGATGGCCATGGCCTGGAACCTGTTGATCGGCCACCAGATCATGCCGAAGATCAACGAGATCGTCTTCATCTACGAGTGGAAGCCGACGCAGAAGGTCAAGGAGTTCGTGCTCACCTACAACGAGCAGCTGATCGACAGCCAGCTGGCGGGCGCTCAGTCCGTCGCCGACGGGCTCCGGCACGGCATCGCACCGAGCCGCCCGAGCTGGACCGAAGACCGTAAGATGGATACACCGGCGTGCAAGAAATGCGCCTATCAGACACTATGTTGGAGCACGAATGATCAGTCGCCCCCCGGGGTCGCCCAGCCCGACCTCACCGCCATCGCCCCAGCTGCCCTCCCCGCAGCCCCCGTCCTCACCATCAAGCGGGCCTCAGCCAGCACCCGCCGCCGAGCCGTGGCGGGCGTGGGGTAGCGATCTCCCGGGCTTCGACATCCCTCACTTGCCCGAGGACATCACCGAGGTCAGTGACTCCTTCCTCATGTCGCTGTTCCGGCAGTACGTGGTGTGGGAGAGCTTCTTCGCCAGCGTGCTCGCCGAGCAGGAGGGTGCTGAGCTGTGGGCCAAGGCTCAGATCGAGATCGCTGAGGCCCAGGCCAAGGCCCAGGCCACGGGCAACGTCACCGAGCGCCGCTTCACGGCCGCCGCCGACGAGAAGGTGGTCGAGGCCCGGCAGGCTGCGGCCCAGGCCAAGCGCTCGATGAAGACCCTCACCGCCACGATGGAGTCCGTCAACCGGGCCAGCAACTTCGTCAGCCGGGAGCTGTCTCGCCGCATCGGTCGGGAGCCTGCCAACCGGCGCAGCGACCGCTACGGCGGTGCGTAGTGGCCAGCCCCCAGCAGTCCAAGCGCATCGGCCTCAAGGGCGAGAACGTCTTCGTCCGTGGCGTGCAGGCGTACCTCAAGCGACGGGTGGAGCGCCGCCGCCTCCAGGGTGCGCTCGACCAGGGTGACGTGGCTGGCTGGGACGGCGTGTGCGTCGAGGTGAAGGCCGGTCGGCAGTGGAACATCCCTGACTGGCTCCGGCAGCTGGAGAAGGAGACACAGAACGCTGGGGCCGACATCGGGTTCATCGCCGTGCTGATGCATGGGCGGCCTAACTTCGAGCAGATGGTGGCCATCATGCCGATGCCCGAGTTCATGGAGCTGATGGTGGACGCTGGGTGGGCCGACCATCTTCCAGGCCAGGGGCCTGTCGCAGAAATCGCCGAACAAGGAGACACTCATGGGTGATGTAGTGCAGCAGTCGGGCGTGTACCGGCACGAAGACGGTGACCTGGAGGGCAAGTACGACTGGCGCCTCGTGGCAGGAGGCAACGTCGTCGCTACCTCCGGCAATCAGGGCTACGAGAAGCACTCCGAGGCTCTGCGCATGTTCGAGCGGGTCGTCGGTGGCGCCTTCGCCGAGGAGATTGCCCTCGCTGCGCTGCGGGAGTCTCGACCCGGCGGGTGATAGGGGCTATGCTCCCCTGATATCTGTAACGATGTCGGAGGAGCCCCCGTGCCTGAAGCTGATACCGCCTCCGTGGCGCCTGATCGGGACCCGTTCCGTGTCAGCTCCAGGAACGATCCGAAGAAGCTGGCCAGCGCCGTCACCAAGTGCATCGGTGACGGCCACTACCCGGTGCTGAAGGCCGTCGGGCACGGTGCCGTCGGCCAGGCCGTCAAGGCGCTCGCCATCGCTCGTGTGTACCTCGGCCCGGCCATCGACCTGGCGTTCACCGTGGAGTTCCAGACCGTCCCGGACGAGAAGAAGGGCGGGGATATGTCACTCATGATCTTCTCCACCTTCCAGCGGCATGGTTAGCTACGGCGGCCTCTACCCCGCCTTCGTCGTTGACTCCTCCGGCAACCCCGCCCGAGTCCGAGTCCCGCAAGTCTGGCAGGATGTCACTGTCCCGCTGCACGGCATCGCTGCCATCCCCGCCGTCGCAGGGCAGACCGGATGGGTCGCCTTCGTCAACGGCCAGGCCGAGTATCCGGTGTGGCTCGGAGCCAACCAGCCGGTAGTCATCGGCGGTGGAGGCGGCGGCCCGAGCGTGCCGGGGCTCAGCGCCTACCAGCTCGCCGTGCAGGCTGGGTTCGAGGGAGACCTCAACGCATGGCTGGCCTCGCTAGTCGGCCCGCCGGGGCCTCCCGACGGCCCCCGTGGTTTCTCGGCGTACGAGATCGCCGTGCAGAATGGCTTCGTGGGCTCGCCGACGGCGTGGCTGGCGTCCCTGCACGGTGCCGACGGCGACGATGGGACCGATGGAGATGATGGTGCCCCCGGGCTGAGCGCCTACGAGATCGCCGTGGCCGAGGGCTTCGGGGGAGACGTAGCTGCCTGGCTCCTCTCGCTCAAGGGTGCCGACGGGGATGATGGCGACGACGGGGACGACGGGGACAACGGGCTCAGTGCCTATGAGGTTGCTGTCGCCAATGGCTTCGTCGGAAGCCAGTCGGCCTGGCTGACCTCGCTCGTCGGTGCTGTCGGTCCGAGCGCCTACGACCGTGCCGTGGCCCTGGGATTCGTCGGCAGCGAGGCTGCGTGGCTCGCCTCCCTGGTCGGAGCCGCAGGCACCAACGGCGTCGCTAGGGTGCGCTACTGGAACGGCACCACCTTCATCGACAAGCCCAACGCCAGGGTATTCATCGCCCCCCTCTCGGCTGCTTCAGCTGTGACCGCCGAGTCCCCAGTGGCCGGGGATATCTGGGAGGTCGTTCCGTGACCCGACGTATCCATAACGGCACGACTTGGGTTGACATGCTTCCTGGCTCTATTACCGCTACGGGCGGCACTATCACCACGCCTGGTGACGGTTACCAATACCACAGGTTCACAGCGAGCGGGTCCTGGGTGGTATCAGCGGTCACCGGTATGCTGACAGCCGAAGTGCTACTGGTTGGTGGTGGAGGTGGTGGCGGCACCGACTCCGCTGGTGGTGGAGGTGGTGGTGGCGTACTCGTGGCGGGGTTCCTGCCTGCGGCAGGTACCTACACCGTGGTGGTTGGTGCAGGAGGCGCCGCTGGCGGCTCTTCTGGGGGTGATACCTATATCACCGGGACGAACATCATCAACGCCCTCGCTGCTATAGGTGGTGGCGGTGGCAGTCTCGGTGGTTCACCGGGGAGCCCCGCCAAGATCGGTGGATCAGGAGGCGGCGGTGGTGGTTGGTACAACGTCGCCGCCAACCTTGCTGCCGCTGCGGGGCTGCGGGGGCAGGGATTCGCTGGCGGGGCAGGTACTAGCGGTGGCGCAGGCGGTGGCGGTGGT
>ERZ650308.120-NODE-120-length-42822-cov-9.532607_pt1 | contig 42822 bp, 51 predicted proteins | sample MGYA00376244_ERZ650308 | MGnify/ENA primary metagenome ERZ650308 (study PRJEB26733, sample SAMN07839295) | wastewater metagenome | biome: small river; feature: stream; material: water | place: USA: North Carolina | collected 2016-04-26 ... | reverse complement strand
CTCATCAAAAAGGGAATGTCAGAGAGCAACAAGCAACTCGTCGGTGCACTTGAAATGTACACAGTCGGACTCCCTGCAGTATCAGAAACTCCATCACTAACAGGTGCAGGACTCGTTGCTGCAAAAAGACTGTTCAATTCACCAAGAATGCAGATGGCAGGTGGTCGATTCGTTCAGAACATGGGCAACTCATCAAAAGCAGGTATTGCAACTCGAAAGATTATACCTGAGGTCGTGAGAGGTAGTATGCAACAGAATCCTGAGGATCTATAGAATATATGGAAATACCACAACAACCACAACCAAATGACGACTCAATGGACCTCGTGTTGATGAAACTCGGGGATCTTGAGCGTGTAATGACAGCAAGAATCTCTCAGGCTGAAAATCACAACAACAGCAACCAAGAGGACATGGAACTCATGAACCAACTCCTCGTCAAAGTAGGCTCAAAGATCGATGAAATCAAAAATCTCAAGCTGAATATGGATGGTGTTGAAAAGGTAACAATCCAAGGAAAACAAGGTGAAAAGGGTGATCGTGGAGATGATGGAGCAGACTGTGACCCGATGGATGTTGCTCGGATACTTGTTGAGACTGATGAGTTCATTGCAAAAATAAAAGGTGAAAAAGGAGATCCCGGTGAATCCATAAAAGGAGACAAGGGAGACGACGGAAAAACACCTGTGCAAGGAGTCGACTACAACACCACTGAGGAAAAGAAACAATTCAAATCAGAGGTGATCGATGCGATTGAGGTTGAGATACCAAACAAAGTCAAAAAAGCGGTCAAGGAGTACATCAAAATGGATGACATTGTCGCAAAGGTCAATGAATTGGTATCAAAGAAAACAATCAAAGCATCGGACGTCGAGGGACTTGCTGAGATGTTCAAAACTGAGATCGACAAAGTATATGAATCGGTCAGCAGGTTTGCATCAAAGCATGGCGGTGGTGGGTCACTACTACTCGCAGCACTCGGTGATATCGACTTTTCAAACCTACAAAATGGATACGTTCTCAAGTACAACGCTACTGAGAAAAAGTTCTATTTTGGAACAGGTGGAGGCGGTGGTGGAGGTGGCACATCAGATGATGTCAGCAATGAGAGTTCAGTGGCAGGATCTACTGTCTCAGATGCACTCGACACATTGCTCGGACTCATCAATGCACTACCCCCTGCCCCATTCATACCGACATGGAACCTCGTCAGTACCAACATTCAGATTGACTTTGGGACCACTGATGACGGATTGCATATTGAACCGATGACATTCAATCCTGCCGATCCTCTCTATCAGAACCTTGCAAAGGCATACGCTCGCAAAGTTCAAATCAAACCACTCGCACCTGATCATGATGACATTGATATCATGGTCGAAAATATCAATGCCGACATATCTGATATAGACACCGATCTTGGAACATTCAATGTCGTTGTCCGAGCACCTTTTGGCACATGGGGAAAATATCTATTTGATCTCTACCTATTGCAAGAAAGTGCATAGTGGGCTGGTATAACATTATCAATTTTAGTATAATATAATCATATGAGTATCAAACAAAAATCAGGTGAGGCAGGTGAACTCGATATACAAGGTATTGAGAACCGTTCCGCCTTTGTCACATTAAAAGATCCGCTCGGGAATGACCTATCTCATGCCCATCGTGAGAACATACCATCAACTCAAGAGGGTATGCTGCTCATGGGGAAAAACGATGACACTGCGGTTTTCTTGAGAACTGACAGAAAGGGTGCGATCTTAACAGGAAACTACATACCTGAGCTTTTGGAAAACTTTGAGGGTGCGGTGATCAACGTGCAAAAATGGACTCCAGTCAACACGACTTTTGTACCTGCACAATCGACTCTCGGAGGTTACAACTTCAACAACTCAAACCTCACAACAGTGAACGCCGTTGCAATCCTGCAATCACAGAGACTGTTGTCAAAGTTCCCTCGTGTTCCTCTACACTTCAAGTCACGACTACGTCACAACCTTGTTGCAGGATCACTTGCTGACTTTGGATTCGGAGTGCCATCAGGTACAACCACAATCGTTCCAAACGGTGCAATGTTCAGAATGACTGCATCAGGTGTGGTCCAAGGAGTAATCACCCTCAACGGTGTTGAAACTGCGATCAGCAATGTCATTTCAAAAGTAAACTCAAACGGAAACACTATCGGTGGAAACTTGAACATGTCAGCCGCATACTACACAGCAGGATACTTTGTGTACGATATCATTGCGGACGACGACAATGTTGTGTTCACGATTCAAGATTCAGCAACAGGTGAACTGATCGGAGAACTTTCACTCGCAGTTCCAGTGGGTCAAATCAAGATGTGGGGAGCAACAGCATTGCCAATATACATGCGTTTGTGGAACAACGTGGCACCATCAACTGCACCAGTATTCGCAGTCACAGAACTTCAAGCAATGTCACTCGACTGGAACCTGTCACCAACAATGTCTCAACTTGCTGCATCGCTCAACCTTTCAGCAGGTCGTCAGCCATTCACAGGTGCACAAAATGAAAACCACACGAACTCAGCAGCACCTGCATCAGCAACACTCTCAAACGTGGCAGCAGGGTATGCAACACTCGGCGGAAAGTTTCAGTTTGTTGCAGTAGCCGGAGCGGAAACTGACTATGCACTTTTTGGATTCACAGTACCGGCAGGGTCACGATTCCTGTGTGAGGGTATCAAGATTGATACGATCAACACAGGTGCAGCAGTGGCAACATCGGCTCACGTCCTTGAATGGGCAATGGGATTCAACTCATCAGCCGTATCTCTTGCAACTGCAAACATTATACGCCGCCAAGTGGGTATCCAATCACTACCTATCGGTGCAGCAATCGGTGCTCAGGCAAGTACCATCGATATGAAGTTTAGTACTCCCGAAGTCGTGGAATCAGGTCGATTCCTCCACGTCATACTGAAAATGCCTATTGCAACAGCAACAGCATCTCAGATTATAAGAGGTCAAGTACACGTCAAAGGACGTTTCATATAAATATATGGAATCAAAAGAGTTCACAATTTCAGGTGGGGACCTTGGTGGACTCTCTTTTGTTGCTAGTCTCGATGAAAACAATGAATGCGTGGTGGATGTCGATGGACAACTGCTCGCATTCAGAATCATCGATGAGCAAGCGGTATACCTTGGAATAAAGGAGACAAAAGGGACTCGCACAGAAATCCCGGAATCCGACCTATTAACAGAGCAACCCGACCAAAACTATGAATAAATATATGAATGAACATATTGAAATCACAAAAACTGCGGTCGAGGTGGCTCAAACCCACTCACCGATTGTGGCAATCGCTGCAAAAAAATATTTCTTGCTTGCAGGTGTCATCCTCTTTGGAGCGATCGCACACGCAATCGAGGATGCACGGAAAAGCGGATGGAAAGGACTTGGATGGTTTTGTGCCAATACTTTTGTCGCTGCATTCGTTGGAATGCTATTTGCACAAATAGCAAGCATGATCAGTACTGAATGGATGTATGCCGCAGGTGGTATGGGTGGCTACATGGGACCCATGGCATTCAAGTATGTGAGAAATGCAACATTGTCTCGTCTTGGTCTGACTGAGGCACAGGATAATAACAACCAATAAAATGAAAACACAAAAATATCAAACTGGTGCCCTTGCAAACTTCAAGGACAATCGAGACATCAAATACACTGACATCCCTGCGATGGCGGTGTCTTTGCCGTCAAAGCACATCACTGACATCAGCATGATTCCAGTACTCAATCAGGGTATGCTCGGTACATGCGTTGCACACGCAATCTCAGTGGTGAAAATGTACCAAGAATACAAGGAGACAGGTATCGTTCCAAAGTTCTCACGACGTTGGATCTATGCACTCGGTCGCCAACTGTCAGCATATGGAATCAATGATCAAGGTCTTTTCCCTCGTGATGGGGCAAAAATCGTCAACACGCTCGGAGTTCTCGAACCTGATACAATTGACGACAATACCCTCCCCCACGGCGTATATGTGGCATTTTTGCCGTCTGACGACCAAAAAAAGGCAGCAGGGAAGTGGGGGAGTGGTTTCGCAACCATAAACGATGGGGACTTGAACACAATCAAGCAATCAATCGTTCGTGAGGGCGTGATCACCATCACTCTCGGATATCAGGGTGGGAAATGGAACCGTTCAACCGGTAAACTATCGAAACCAACAGCAATCGAATCTCGTCACTATATCGCACTATATGGATATGAGGACACTGCTGACGGCGATACGATCCTCTATTTCCGCAACTCATGGGACATTGACTGGGGAGACAAAGGCAATGGTCAGTTCAATTGGAGCGACTACAAAACATTTTCATATGATGCCCTTGTGTTCACTGATGTGCCAAACGATCTGATCGAAAAAGCAAAAAATACTCAGTACATGTTCACAACAAAAATGAAACTCGGTGTGTCGAGTCCTGAGGTGAAAAAATTGCAAGAGAGACTCTCAAAGGAGGGATTCTACACATACCCATCATTCACCGGATATTTTGGTGAGGTGACAAAGGCAGCAGTCATTGCATATCAAAAAGCAAAAAAGATCACACCTGCTGACGGCGTGGTTGGTCCAATCACTCGTGCAAAATTGAACGAGGTCCAAAAAAAAAACTTAACATCAGCGAGTACGGACTCCAACTCATCAAAGACTTTGAATGGCTACACGATGGCGACTCGAGTACAAAGATTGTGGAACCGATGCTTGACCCTGTTGGGTATCCGACAATAGGATGGGGATCACGATATGGTCTTGATGGAAAAGAGATCACGATGAAATCAAAACCTCTCACGCTCGGTGAGTGTGACGTATTGCTCAAGCGTGATGTCGGGTACATTGCCGACGAACTGCACAAGTATGATCTCAATCAGAACCAGTTCGATGCACTCACCTCTTTTTGTTATAACCTCGGTATCGGTGCATTCCAAAAATCTCAGATTGCAAAAAATCTGAAATCAGGTGCTGCAATCACTGAGGAAATGTTCACGGTGTACTCGAGAGCAAGGGACCAAAAAACCAAGCAACTCGTGACACTCAAGGGACTCATCATCAGGCGAAAAAAGGAATACAAACTTTTCACCAAATAACAAAAAATCCTCAGCAATGAGGTTTTTTGTTTTACGTTTTTTTAATTGAACACCTACTGTCTCTCATATGGTAGTATTTCCACCTCAACAAAGTCTCGATCACTCGGTATTTTCTCCCCTGTTCCCTTGTATATGAATCGGTCCTCGATGATGATGCCATTCTTTTTGAGCACATCTTGCAGTGTTTTGATGGGATTGTCCCAATCAGCGACGGCATGGTTTTTCATATGCCACCAATACCTGATCTCAATCTTGCCCTCGAGAGGTTTGATGTTCCGGGGCAACAGCCACTCGATCTCTCTCTCAAAGTCTTTGTATTTTTGGGTTTTGAAACGTCTCCCCTGCCACGCCTCATTCACTGAGAGTGGTTTGATGTCTATTGTGAATCTCATATGTACCATTATACAGAAAAATGATATACTAAACAGAGCCGATATTGTCGGTATCGGTTATCACCTAACCATCAGAAAAACACAATGACAAAAGTCATGAAATCATCAGCATCAGCTGATAAAAATCAAAGCGAACTCGTCAAAAGACTCAAAACTTTTGCGTGGTCAGTTTTGTGGGTTGCGATTGCGGCGGTAGCCGATCACACTCTATCAAGCCTCGGTATGTTACATCTCCCAAGTGTCCAAGTTATGGGCACACCGGTTGATCTTGCCATCATCGCAGGTTTGGTCTTGAATCAAATCAGCAAATACGCACGAAACATGCGATTGAAATCTGAGGCGTAAAAGACGACGACATCAGTGACAGAACTGATTGCCATGGGTCAAATACCCACCTCATTATGAATACATTCACAGCAATCGCACTTTCGAGTGTGATCACGCTCACTGCCTACTCAGCAGCAGCAACTCAAGGAATGGCACAAGCCGTTCCAGTTCAGGAACCTCAGCCGATTGTCATTTCCCTTTCAGAGAAATTGCAATCAGCAGATCTCACCGAGCGACGAGTATTGCTGCGTGACGAAATCAACAAAGCCTCTCTCAAGCATGGTACCAACAGCGATCAAATATATGCGACCATAGCGAAATGCGAGAACAAAGAAATCGATCCAAAGCAACAGAGCGGTCACGTTTACGACTTCAATTCTGAAAAGAGGGGAATCGTAAAAGGTGAGCGTGAGAAATCTTTTGGACTTGCGATGATTCACTTGCCCGATCACCCGGACATCTCATACAGTCAAGCGACAGACCCTGAGTTTGCGATTGACTGGATGGCATCCGAGTTTGCGGCAGGTCGTCAGAATCAGTGGACTTGCTATCGAATCCTTTTTGGTGCAAAATAGCAAAGGAGACAAAGTCCTGTGATGGACTCAGCGTATGCTGATCACACATCATACCAGTCTCAACAAAATCCCTTTTTGATCATTTGTTTTGTATAGCAATATGCAAAACGCTTGTGACGAAAGGGTTTTTTGTTTGCAATTTTGACATCAATCTTTTTGTGTTTCGTATAGCACTTATCCACATATTGAGTACTTGCTTTATTGTATAGCACTGCTATACTAACAATGTCGATCAATTATTATAACGACAACAATACAAACAGTATGACATTTATTATACGAAAGGCTGAGCGTAAGCAAGCCAAACTCCGCATCGGAGTATCAGGTCCATCAGGGTCAGGGAAAACCTACTCGGGACTATTACTAGCACGAGGACTCGTCTCATCATGGGACAAGGTCGGACTCATCGACACTGAAAATGGATCAGGTGAATTGTACAGTCATCTCGGTGACTACAACGTGATCACACTTGAGGCACCATTCACACCTGAACGATACATTGAGGCAATCAAAGCATTCGAGCAAGCAGGTATCGAGGCACTCGTGATCGATTCAACATCACATGAGTGGGAGGGTACAGGCGGATGTCTTGATATCGTCGACAAACTCGGCGGAAAATATCAGGACTGGGGCAAAGTTACTCCTCGCCACAACGCATTCATCCAAGCAATGCTACAGTGCGACATGCACATCATCACAACGACTCGCCGCAAGCAAGACTATGAGATGACCAAGGGCAGTGATGGAAAGGTGAAAGTGGAAAAGATGGGACTCAAAGAAGTGCAACGAGATGGATTCGAATACGAACTCACACTCGCACTCAACATTGATGTGAGACACAATGCCTCAGCATCAAAGGACCGTACCGGATTATTTATGGACAAGCCTGAGTTCATCATCAGTGAAAAAACTGGAGAGGAATTGAAAGCATGGGCTGAGTCAGGAAAATCGGTTGATCCGAATCTCAAGGCAAAAAAGCAGAGTATCATGGACAACCTCAAGGCACTCGGATATGTGATCAAAACAGCAGCAGATGCTCAAAAAGCAGTCACTGAGGTCACCGGACTTGAACTCGTTGAGGACCACTATGAGGAAATCATCAAAGCATTGACCGAAAAGGTTGAGGCAGAGAAAAACAAGGCACCTGAGGCACCACAAGAGCCTGAGACACCTGCTGATGATGCGACTCCCCTACCATTGCCAACTGAAACAGCACCAGTCGATGCTGATTCAAAACTAGCAGCAGCACTCAAAAAATAGTATGGCAACAGAAATACACGAGTTCACCCTCTATGGGGGTGAGGTCAAGGTCAAGTTCTATCCGAACTCACACATGTACAAGGTCACTGATGAAAAATATGGACTCAAGGACCAACGTGTGAAAGGTGTGACCACCTACCTTGGCATCAAGGACAAGTCAGCACCTCTCGTGTCTTGGGCAACTGAGACAGCAGGATTGTATTTGTACGACATCTTGTCATCGGGTAATCCGGTGACAATGGAGGACGTGAGAAATGCAATTGGTAGACACAAAGAGATCAAGGACGAGGCAGCATCAATCGGTGCAACTATGCACGAATGGTGTGAGTACTTTATCAAGCACAAACTCGGACGTGAGGGATTCGAAACAGAACCAGTGATGCCGTCAGATCCTCAGATCGCACTTGGTATCAATTCATTCCTCGAATGGTACATGGCTCATGATGTTCAATTCATCAGTTCAGAGCGTATCGTTTACTCACGAAAGCATCAGTACATCGGGACCATGGACTTTGAGGCATATGTCGACGGTGTTCTCACCGGTGGCGACTTCAAGAGTTCGAATGGTTTGTACAACACTGTATGTGCTCAGATCTCAGCATACCAACAGGCTGCTGAGGAGGAGGCTGAACACCTTGGAAAACCGATCAAGTATGAAAACCGTGTGGCGGTCCGTCTCTCAAAAGAAACGGAAACCGAATACAATACACGCATGGAACGCAAAAACATGATCAAGGAAAAAGAGGGATCAGCATACGATCCATACCAACCTTTTGAATGGAAACTATTCAATGGTAGAGAAACCCATGAGAGAGATCTTGCAGGATTCCTGCTCGCAAAAGGATTGTTCGAATGGGATCAATCCACTGATTTCTACCGTAATAAATAAAACTATGGTACTATTAGAGTATGCCTTATAAATCACTAAAACAAAAAAAGGAATACAATAAAAAATGGACCAAAGAAAACAAAAGTAAAATAGTAGAATATCAAAAAAAGTATCAACTAGAATACTACTACAGAAACAAGGAAACTATTCTCGCTAAACAAAAACAGCGGAATATTGAAAATCCTGAAAAGCGATATCTGACAAATAGAAAATCAGACCTTAAAAAGTACGGTATCACTATTGTTGAATATGAGCTGATGGAGAAAAAACAGAATTGTCGTTGTGCTATATGTGGGAAAAAACAAAGTGGAAAAAAACTTGCCGTTGATCATTGCCACAAAACAGGCAGAGTGAGGGGGTTGTTGTGTGGAAATTGCAACTCAGGTATAGGGAAACTCAACGATGATGTCGAGATATTAAAAAAAGCACTTAAATATTTACAATAACTATGAACTACAACAGAGCAACAGTCATCGGACGTGTGGCACATACACCGGAACTCAAGAAATTGCCGAGCGGTGTGTCAGTATGCAGCATGTCCGTTGCGACAAACTACTCATACAAAGATCAATCAGGATCAAAGGTTGAGAAAACAGACTGGCACAATGTCATCGCATATGGCAAACTCGCTGAAACACTCGCTCAATACGTTGAGGGAGGTCAGGAGATGCTATTTGAGGGACGTATGCAAACACAGTCATGGCAAAAAGATGGTGAGGACACAAAGCGATACCGCACTGAAATCATCATCGACACTTTCCAGTTTGGGCAAAGATCTCATGCTCGTGCTGAGAGAAAACAAGAGGAGCAGTCACACAATCAAGAAACATCAGACAATTTTGATGGTATCGACTACCCTGCCGATGATATAAATCCCGACGATATTCCATTCTAGTATGGCAGTACTCGTCACATCATTCATCATCGGGCTTGTGATAGGGCTGATCCTACTACTCACCGAATAATGAAAAACAAAAAGCACCAACCGACCAGTGGTGTTTTTTGTTTGACTCGAATCAAAAAATACTTTCTATTGTGTTATACACAGGAAAATATTTTGGTATAGCACAATGATCGTGTATACTATATCCGAGGGTGTCGATCCCTTGCATTAGAATAACAATACACCTCTCGTCATGCTCACCTGAACCTCCTTGTATTGTGGGGAATGGTGAGTGTGACAAGGGGACAACAATCAATATGTCACGACGAATGTTCAGCGATGAAATAACCACCTCAGATGCGTTCCTCGACATGCCGACAGAGTCACAACTTTTGTACTTTCACCTCGGTATGCAGGCGGACGATGATGGATTCATTGCCAACACAAAGATGATCCAAAGGGTCATCGGAGCGAGCGACGACTCACTCAAATTGCTTTTTCACAAAAAGTTTTTGATACCGTTTGAAAGTGGTGTGTGCGTGGTCAAACACTGGCGTATCAACAATCAGATCCGAAAGGACCGATACACAGAGACAAAGTACACAAACGAGAAAAGTGCTTTATTTATAAGGGAAAACGGAGCATATAGCATGAATCCTGAGGGTGCAATCCCTGTCCCTCGAGGTCATTTTCTACCTCCAAAAATTGATGGTGACGACATGGTCGACCAAATGGCAACCAGTGGTCAACCCAGTATAGGTAAGTATAGTATAGGTAAGGTAAGTATAGGAAAGGATAGTATAGATACAGATACGGACGAGGTTCCAAAAAAGTCATCAAAGAAAAAATCGGATGAGCCTGAAAAACTTTTATTCGGTGAACTTCAAAAAGTGAAACTCACTCAGGATGAGCATGACAAACTGATCGCTCGCTTTGGTGAGAAAAATACCAACCTGCTCATATTCGAACTTGATACATACGTCGCCTCAAAGGGAGCGAAATATCAAAGTCACTATGCAACGATGCTCAATTGGGCACGACGAAAAGCATTCGAGCAGTTTGAGAAAAAGGTCGACCAAGAAAAAAACAAAAAGAGAATTGTATGATCTACGAACTACACACAAGCACCGGGCAGAAAATCAGAATTGATGATGAGGACCTGCAAAAAATTGCAGACAACACAGATCAATTCATGGTGAAACTCAAGCAAGGAATCGTACGACCTCCATTCATCTCAGTGATCGTTCCAACTGGTGAGGATGAGTGGATGAAAAAGATTGTGACCGAGAGGAGAGGCGATCGTGTTGTTGTCACCGGGGAGCAAAAAGTCAAAAGACTTTCCGACCTCATGACAGGAATCACACCGCACGAATCTCATCCACAACTCGAATCAGGTCAGGGACTCATCGAATAGGTATGGGAGTCAGAAAAGTTTTTGAGTGTTGGCTCGCTTTTGTAGCAAAAAAGGACGGAGTGGAATCAATGCTCACCATCCACGCATTTTCTCAAACAGGTGTCATGTACTCCCTCAGGGAACAGAGGAATCGAGGGTATACGATCATCACATGGGCAATCGGAGAAACAAAGCGTGATGCTGAACGATTGCTCAGCCACAAATATTCATCCAATAAATAAAACAACTATGGAAAACGCAGACATCATCATCAAACAAACTGGATTCATAGATCCCACTCAAAGTGAGATCATGAACGACGGAATGAAAACTGAATATTGCAGCGAGACAATCAAACTTTTCGGACAGGCTCAAGTCGCATACTTGGTACTCGCAAAGAGGTTGTACGAGATCAACAGATACAAACTTTTCCAACCTCAGTGGGAAACATTCGCAGACTTTTGCATGGAACTCAATGAACTGTCTCGATCTCAGGTTTCTCGACTCATCGGCATTCACGAAAAGTTTGTGATCCAAGCAGGAATACAGAGACAAGATCTCGGACCTGCCGGATGGACCAAACTTGCAATGACACTGCCGCACATCAAAGACAAAGAGGATGCAAAATACTGGTTTCAGCAAGCAAGCACTCTCACACGCAGTGACCTCGAAAAAGAGATCAAGGAAAAAGTCTCAGGAAAACAAATGAGTGCATGCTCACATGAAAAAAAATACATGATCAGCATATGCGAGGATTGCGGCGAACGATGGAGCGAGTACGAGGTCGAAACAATCAACGAGTTCAAATTGCAGGATGCACTCGATCACTTTGGAATCGAGGTGACATACCAACAAGCAAAAGACATCCTCAAGATGGCGACTGCAAAGGAAACTCCACACGATGAAATATGAAATCAAAACTACAACCACTCAAAGCATACTGCGACAACTGCATGACGTTGCTTGGTGGAAAATGGTGGACGACTTGGTTTGATCGGGAAAAGAAAAAGACATTGCACTTGTGCAAAAAATGCCATGAAACTGCAAAATCCATTCAGCCCACAAACTAGGGAACTATTCAGAGATTGTTGGATGTGTTGGGAATGTGGAGAGAATGGTCAGCGTACTGGCGGACTCGAACTGCATCACATCACCGGGCGTGATTCGAATGCTGCAATCAATGGGGCTATCCTATGCAAAGGGTGTCATGCTCATGCAAATCACAACCAAAAAGAGGAGGCAAAATACACACTCCAAACACTTCAATATTTGTATAACATATGCTATACTATAACAGCAGACGACCTGACTCACTTGCAGCAACATCCGTGGCTTGTGACTCAGGAAATGGCACAATGGTCGGCAATTACTCATGAGAAAAAAACTGGTTGAACAATTATGATCGAAAGCACAAAAAAAATCATCTCACTACTCAAGAAAGGACACTCACAATACGAGGTCCACAAAATGGGATTCCCATGGGGAACAGTCCGATATCAATATCAGAAACTTTTCGAGCCAAAAAAGCATGAACAGTTTCTCGACAAGTTCCGAGAGTATCGGAAAAAGAGATATCAGGAAAAAAAGTTATCCACAGGAAAATCAAAATAGTTTCTTGCATTATCGTATAGCAGTGCTATACTAAAACTATGGAACGGAGTCACCGATCCAATTATCAATTAAGTATTCAAAAAAACTGGTATGAACACTTTCACAAAAATCGCAGTCGCAACAATTATTCTCGGAGTCGCCTATGTAGCAATTACATCAGGATATGACAAAAGCATGATCGTTCACTGCACAACATTACAAAATCAAGCGGTCGAAAATGCAGAGAATCCTCACTACTTTATCAGCCAACTTGATCACGATGAGTGTCTCAATGTTTACAAGATAGACATCGATGCACCGATCAAATAAAACTATGAGCAAGATGGTAAAGGAGGGCAACTTGCCCAAGGTATGGGATCTCATGGTGAAACTCCACAGAGAGTCACCGCAAGCATTCGAGAATCCTGCAATGCTCAAAGAGTACGCATCTCAGCACTGGACATCACTCAAAGACAAAACACGATGCCCAAACTGCCGAGCAAGCATGCTCGCCTACATGTTCGAGTTCGATATGCCAAACGCATCAATGTTGATTCAGATGGCAGAGGTTGTGAGACACAATCTCACAAAGACGGACTCATTCAATGAGGCAAACAGGGTTCACGTTCAATCAATGCCGAATGCAACCTATGCGATGAAATCGAGAACGACTCAAATGTCAAAACTCGGACTCATTGCAAAGGTCCTCACAAGTGAAAAGAATCATGTATCAGGTACATGGCTTATCACAACGAGAGGATGGAACGCACTCGCAGGGTACCAAGTGCCAAAGTGGGTCGAATCATTCAGGGCAAAAAGTAACCGAGAGGGCGATGATCCACGATTGCAGGAAACAACTACAATCGGAGAGGTCATGACATCGTGGAAAAAAACGACACGAGACAAAATGCTCCGGGGCAAAAAAGCATCGAATGACTATACTCATGTAATAACCACATACGACAATCACAAGGACTGGGTCCACTTTGCTGATGTATCGAATGGGTTCATACTATGATCATGAGTAGATTCCAATACGCAATGATTATGTTCACACTCGTTTTGATACTCACCAAACTTTCATCGGACCCGGGCGAAAGTGCAGTGTGGCAGGTAGTATCAGCAGCGTGGTTCATGGTAATGATTATCAATTTAGTTTCCCAACTTATAGAATATGGAAAAACCAAAAAAGACAACGACAGCCAAAAAGGCAGTCAGTAAAAAAGCAACGAAAAAGGAATCAGTGGAGAGTCCATACATTCCTGAGATTGCTGCACTGGTTGGATTCAAAGAGGTGGATGCAAAGACACGAACAGTGCTATTGCTCGACTCTCGAAACGACCTCGTGACACTTTTCTTTTCAGGACTCGATGCAATGGCAGCGAACTATGAAACAAAGGCAGTCAACAAGTTTGTGGACTTCGTCATGATGACATCACTCGGGTTCATCGAGATGGTCCGTGAAAAAAGTATTGCCTACATGGTGGGTCAAAAGAAAAACCCATCATTCGGAATCGGTGACATTATCAAAAACAAAAAAGCAAAGTACCGCATGATCATCAACATGATCATCGAAAAAGGTGAAATGCTTTATGTATACATTGATCCTGCTGATGCACGAGCACCACGCATGACATGTTCAGAAAAAACACTGATCGGATGGTCAGAGAAAATATAACCAAAAAATATATGCAAAATACTTTCAATTTTTCAAAAGCAATGGAACTGATCCTTGAGGGGAAAGCAGTATCACGAGTTCAATTCAGAGACACTTGTCACATTCGTGCACAATTCCCTGATGCTAACTCAAAAATGACAAAACCATATTTGTACATGATCAAGAAAGCAAAGAGTACAGACGACATGGAGGCACCGACGGACATGTTCCCGGTTGACCTATCATGCGAATCAATCTTTGCAGATGACTGGTACGAATATATTGCCTAGCCGGTCACCGGCTACAGGTGAGGGAAGTGGTTCAATACCAGTCCACGCTCGCTCACCTATAGCCGAGGATCGACCCGGCGAACTTATAAAGTAACGACTCAAAAAAATATCTATGAATACAATTTTTGACTCAATCCTGTGGCTGGTAGCAGGTGCAAATCTACTGTTCGCCACAATCGATTCGCTCATGTACCTCATGAGACTCCACAATCACGGAATGCACTCAGTGTTCTCAGTGGACTTTGATGAGAAATGCACACGCATCAAGATCGGAGCAATCCATCACCTTGCTTGGGCAATCATCGCCATTTTATTATTAAACATGTAAATATATGAATACCACCGACATAAAAGAGTTCAATGAACATATCAAATCAATGGGATCTGATATCGACATTGAGAAAATGAAAAATAGCCGTTTCACAATCAACGTGCTGATGGTCCACCCATGCGGATTCAAGATCACTGACCAGAAATACAAGGAGATCGTGTCGAATATGACCAACCAACAGCTCGAAAAAATGCAGTATGAAAACATTTAGATTCAAAAACATTGTATTCAGAATAATCAAACTATTGATAAGGGTATCCGGCATGCGATGGTTTGAGTTTGTAAAAGACGACATGCCAACAACTATTCGTGCTCAGATCGTCATGACTGATGAGATGAAAATAATGAGCAGATATATTTTTGACCAAAAAAGAAACTTATCAATCGCCTTGGCTGAGAGAATGATCGAGCAAAACATGATCACCTTTGAATCAAAATACTGTCCATTTGCAAAACATACGGAACTAGTGGCAAGGGTCGATGTTGTGAATCCAATAAAAAGATCAGTGGAACTATGAAAACCTACCGACTAAAAAAAGATCTCAAGTGGAACTATGGCATCAGAATCCAAAGAGACTATGCAACTTTTACAGGGAAACGCATCGACATATTCTGTTTCAAGATGGATGAACTCCCGGAACTCGGTGCCATGTTTCAAATCAAAAAAGGTTTTTGGTTCTCATTCGCCTTTGCATTCAACATCCGCATCGAGCGATGGTACAACTGGGATCTCACCACAAACAAGGGTCGGAAATATAAGAAACTAACTCAAATCAAATGACGTTTTGCAACGCCTTGGAAATATATGAAACTAACCAAAAAAAGCAGAATAGCAGGATACTATGCTGAGATATGTATCAAGTCAGACTCAGGAAAACATATCAAAACAATATCATCGACATCAGGTGTTGATCAGGCTCAGGCAGAGCAAAACGTGATGAAAAGAGCATACCATTTTGCAAAGCAAGCAATACGGTGGTTCGATTCGAGTGAGCGGAAATATTACATTGATGAGTTTTCTCAAAGGTTGATCAAACAGGAACGACTCACACGAAAAGACTTTGAGCAGATGGTGAAAAAACTCGAGCCTATGGTCAAAACAATTTACAAGAATGACAAAGAAGTGGAAATATGAAAATAATCTACTACAAAGAAATGATCATCAGACCATCAGAAATCCCAAGGTGTGATGAATGCTTATCAACAAAAAAACGTCGAACGAGGGCAGTGGTACATATAGCAGGTGATACACCTCTCACACCATCATTGAATCTTTGTGAACAACACGCAAAGAAAAAACAAATTGAACTATGAAAGCATTCTACGAAAAAGTAAAACCATACATTGAGCAAGGACTTGTCTCAGAGCAATCACACCCGGAAAATCCGAATGTGAAAATACTCAACTACACTCAGGCATGTCAGTTCTCAAAGTCGTGGGATGATATCACCGAGCAATGCCGTGGACTCATCATCGATATAGAGACAGGCGACGTGATCGCTCGACCGTTCCGAAAGTTTTTCAACTACCAAGAGCACATCGCAAATGGAAAGGAAATACCGAACGAAAAACCTCTCATACATGAAAAACTCGACGGCTCACTCGGAATCCTCTACTCACTCAACGGAAAAGACTACATAGCAACCCGAGGATCATTCACCTCAGAGCAAGCAATGTGGGCAACCAAGTGGTGGAGAGAGAACATGCAGCAGCAGGAATTGTCTCAAGATGGATTCACTCACCTATTTGAGATCATCTACCCGGAAAATCGAATCGTCGTGAACTATGACTTTTCAGGACTCGTATACCTTGCATCAATCAACAAAAAAACAAGCGAAACTATATACTGGGATGACAAACCTTTTGCAAAAGCAAAACAAATCCATGTATCTGACTTCGATGAATTGATGAAAATGGACAACGAAAATGAGGAGGGATTCGTTTTATTCTACCCAAAGGCAAACCTGAGACTCAAAATCAAGTTTCCTGAATATGTTCGATTGCATAAACTCGTCACCGGTGTTTCTGAAATTGCTATATGGGAACATATGCGAGACGGAAAATCACTCGATGATCTACTGGAAAAGGTACCCGATGAGTTTTTCAACTGGGTCCGCAGCGTTCAATCGAGACTGAAATACGAGTACATCAAGATCGAGGACGAGTGCTTGAATGACTATCACCGGATCACACTCGCTGAGATTCCACGAGAGGACAGAAAGTCACTGGCACTCGAAATCCAAAAAACAAGGTACCCGGGTATCCTATTCTCAATACTCGATGACAAAGATTATTCACAAGCGATATACAAAATGATCCGACCGAAAGGACAATCGCAATTCAAAATCGATATAGACTTATGAGCAAGATGTACATCATGAAAGGACTCCCGGCATCCGGGAAATCCACCAAAGCAAAAGAAATATGCGAGAGAGATGGCAACACTGTCAGAATAAACAAGGACCTACTCAGGACCATGCTGCACTTTGACAAGTTCAACCATATCAAAGAGAGCCACACTCGAGATGCCGCAAGGAAACTCGCTGACTGGTACCTCGCAAACGGTGTGAATGTCATTATTGATGACACCAACCTCAATGAGGGCACCGTTCAATCATGGAAAGACCTCGCAAAGATCCACAATGCTCACATCGAGTACGTTGATCTCACTGATGTCACTGTTTCTGAATGTTTATATCGTGACCAATTCAGAGAAAAGAAAGTGGGCAATCATGTCATTCAAAAGATGGCAATGCAGCAACTTGGATGGCTCAAAGGAAAAAACGTCGTGATCTGTGACCTTGATGGTACTATTTGCGACATCACGCACCGGCTGCACTATGGGAAAGGGGAAACCAAAAACTGGGATCTATTCTTTGCAGGCATAAAGGACGACACACCACGCCGTGAGGTCCTCGATATGGTCAGCAGGACATGCGTTGAGAATGATGCACACCTGATATTCGTATCAGCACGCCCTGAGACATACCGAAAGGAATCTCAAGACTGGATCGCTCACAACACATTCCCACTCGATTATGTGTACCTAACCGAACACAACGGATGGATGCTCATCATGAGAGATGCACACGACAAACGCCCGGACACTGAGGTCAAATCGGACATATACGAGAAGTACCTCAAGCACCTGAACATCGTCAGAGTATATGATGATCGACCAAGTGTGATCCGTATGTGGAGAGAAAAAGGACTTGAAGTCGAGGACGTTGGTCAAGGCATAGAGTTCTAGCATAAGAAATAAACACCGCAGGGTGTTTTTTCTTTTTTCGATTGATGCTATACTAAACCCATGGAAAACCCATCGACTAAAACTGAAAAGGTTTCTCATGAAACACTGATCACCTGCAAGGAAAAGCATGGAGAGCACGCATGGAAACAGAGCGATATCGAGGCAATCGATGTCTGTATTTTCTGTGGAACGAGACGTGACGTGTGGATGAATGATGTTGCTCATGAGCAAGGCAATAAGATTCTTACAGGAAACAAGGAAATCATACGAGGTCCAAACGGTAAACTGATGAAAGGGACGGCATCACTCAATCCTGATGGACGACCAGTCGGATCACGTTCACTGACAAGCATCGTGAGGAATGCACTGAGACAACCATTGAAAGCAAAGGACCCATTCACCGGAGAGGATATCATCATCAGCGGTGAGGAACTGTTCAGTGTCATGGTACTCGAGAATGCACTCAAGAAAGGGGACCGAGAGGCACAAAGAATGATATGGGAACACCTTGAGGGCAAACCTACACAGCAGCACAAACTTGAGGTGTCAGGTCCTCGTGGATATGAGATTGATCCTGAAAAGGAAAAGAAAATGCAGGACGAGTTCTCAATGTTCGCAGTCATCACTGAGACTGAGCCTGAAATCGCTCAAAACGACCCTGTGAGTGTCGAAACACAGGAAACAGCACAAACTCCAATCGAGACACCGAAACCATCACCTGAGCCAATCCAAGTGGCAAATCAGGTGGTATCTGAGGCTCAACCGACCGAATATGTTCAACAAACCCAACAAGGAGGCGTACGAGAGGCTTAAAACTCTCGATCGAGACAGTCGTGTTGCTGCGTGCAAGGCAAATCCGTCACTTTTCTCGTTGTATTATTTTCCGCACACAAAGGGATATGTCTTTGCATTTTTCCATATGCTTTTCTTTTGGGCATTCACCAAACTGCTCAGTGGAAAAACTTGGGAACTGCTACTGTTCGCCTTTCGTGAATCCGCAAAGACATCACTCGTCAAGGAGTTCGTGATCTACTGTATCGCCTACAACGTCGAGGATTATATCGTTTGGGATTCATACGATGGTGGAAACTCAAAGCGTGCACTGTTCGACATCGTTGTTGAATTGCAGACCAACAAGCGACTCATTGCCGACTTTGGTGAGATGTACAATGCAAAACGATCAATGGATGAGGTCACACAGAAATCAGTGAGCGACTTTGTGACCAACCCGGTCCGCAATGCTGATGGCACAATCAAGTTCAAGGGTATTCGTGTCGAGGCACACACCACTCAAGAGCCTGCTCGTGGATTCAACCATGGTGGGAAACGTCCGGGACTGGTAGTACTCGATGACTTTGAAAACAAAAAGACAATCAGATCAGAGGCACTCACTCTCTCGATATGGGAACATATTCAAGAGTTAAAGGGTGGACTCGATTCGACTGGATCAAAAATCATATACCTCGGAAACTACATCTCACAGTTTGGAAACATTCAGAAACTTGTCGACAAGATGAAAACAGGGACTCAAGGCATGGAGATGTTCATCGTTCCAGTGATCGGACTCATACTGCATGCGATTGATGCAGTCTCAACGACATACGGCAGTCGTGATGAAACGACATGGAAAGAAAAATATGTGTACACCAACGCTGAGGCTGAGGCATTCGCACTGCAATATCCTGATCGCAAGCCTCGTGTATCACTCGAGAAAAAGAAAAAAGACATGTGGACCGCTGACACTGGTGACCTCGACTGGGAATGCGAAATGATGCAAAACCCTATCGATAACACACTGGCAAAGTTCAAGCGTGAATATTTCAAGTACATCTCACTTGATGAGGTGCTGCGTAAAAAGACAGCCTGCTTTGTCATCATCGACCCTGCACTGTCAGAAAAGGACAAGAGCGATGACTCAGGTGTGGCAATCATATGGACCGATGAACTCAATCACTGGTATTCAAAGGTGTTCAAGATCCGTCTCAACTCACTCGAGGTGGTCAACTTTGTTTTCGAACTCAATGACATGCTCGTTGCACTGGGTACACCGCCACGCAAGATCGCATTCGAAAAGGAAAAGTACTACGGTGCAGTATATCCATTCCTCAAGGAGGCTATGGCAAAACGAAACGTGTGGCTGCCAATGTTTGCAGTGGAGATCAAGGGTCGCAACAAAGAGGACCGCATCACCAACGCATTGCAATATCGATACGAGAACGGTGCTATCACTCACGTCATGGGTGAAATGCTTGGAGGTCGTGTACCTCACACCATGAGTGACTATGAGACACAGGCTCAACGATTCCCGGCAGGTGGACATGACGACATGCTCGATGCTCACGCATACGGTGCTGATGTGGTCCGATGGGACGCACCTGAATCAGAGCAAGAGAAAAAGCGACAGGACAATCCGTACAACATCGATGCGTGGGTTGAACGCATTGAAAAAGAAAACAGAGCCAAGAAACTCGAGCAGGATGCAATCGATGAGGCGAGACGATACGGATACAATCCACAGGATGATCAAGAATTGCCCGACGAATACTTTGATGAAATTGGCGGATAGTGTTATACTGTTTTTATTATTAGTTAATCGTGCTCACGCACATTCATATCGATATGGAAACACTCAAAAAGTTCGACGAACTGGATCCGATCGCACAAGACATGATCCGCAATGCCACAGGTTGGAACGGCGAAAGCTACACCAACGCTGATGGTATCGTGGTCACCTTGCACGGTGAGGGAGAAGTGGCTGAATATTCAGTACACTACCCTGAGGGATTCGCACCTGTTGCACCTGAAACTGTAGAGGAAACTCAAACAGTGGAGGCTGCACCTGAGGTTGCTGATGTTGCACCAGTCGCTGAAACTGAATCAGTTCCAACTGAGGAAGTTCCTGCAACTGATGAAACAGTTCCAACTGATGCTGATGCTGCCGTTGATGCTATCGAAACTACTCCAACAGAGGAAACTCCAGTGGAATCAGTAGAAACCGATGCTACACCGACAGAAACTGCACCGGTAGAACCTGCACTCGCAGAATAACCACTCAAAAAGCACCCGATGAGGGTGTTTTTTGTTTGAATCCACCTTGCAAGTGTTTACAAAAAAATTGCATAGGTATACAATAAGAGTACCGACGACCCTCATACCTAAAAAATATATGAAAACTCACTACACATTGAAACAAAAACTCGTCGAACAGTCACTTGCTGAGATTGCTTTTGATACTGACTACCGTCGGCAAAAGCGACAAGCGGAGTGGAAACGAAACGAGCAACTCATGAAAGCGTACTCAATCGCTGATGATGAGACAAAGTCAAAGGTCCCACTATTTCAGGCGATCTCTTTTGAGGAAACTCTCCTCTCAAAGATCGACAACTCTCTCGTATTCAAGATGTCACCGGGTGGACTTGAGGACAAGCGAAAGGCTGAGAAGTTCAACGCATTGCGTGAACGTGATGCAAAGGTTGATCAATGGGACCCAAAGGACCGTGCAGGAAAGCGACACGCCATCAAGTATGGTCGTGCAATCTATTTGTATACAGCAGCATCAGAGGATGGATACCAACCAAACCTCTCACAAATCCGTCCACGATATTTTCATATTGATCCCGATGCAGGTGGACTCGATGTCGAAAAGGCATTGCACCTCGGATGGTTTGGAGTAAAGAAAACACTGTGGCAACTGAAAAAAGGAATCAAGGATGGAAAGTATGACAAAAAGGCAACTGAGGATCTCATTGCCAGTGGCTCAAACTATTCTGATGATTCTCAGGATGACATGGAGGAACGCACCGCAGGAAACAATGCAGGTGACGTTGCGAAAAATAAAAAGATGGCGAATCAAAACACTTGGCTATTCTATCAACACTTTACTCATGACTATGAGACAGGTGATCGATACGTTTTGCTTTTGACCAAGGGTGGTCAGTGTATCCGTTGTGAAAAATGGATTGATGAGGACCCATCAGGACTATATCCAATATGGACATGGGCACCATCACCGGATGATGCAGAGTTCTGGTCAATCTCACCTCTTGAGCGTGTACGTCGCATATTCAAAGCGATGGAAAAGAGTATCAATCAGATGCTCGACAATGCTGATCAGGTCAACAAACCAAAACTCGCAGTGAATGTGGACTTTATTCGAAACCTTGCACAAGCAAAATACGGCACAGGTGGATTCCTTGAGATCACTGGAAACATTGATGCTGACAAGGCAGTCAAAGCAGTGCTCACGCCGTCAATCGATACACCTTTGCGTGTGTTCGATAAATTGCAGATGATCATCGATCGTGAATCAGGTGTGAATGCAATGGCAGCAGGTGTGTCAGATACCGATGGAGTACTTGGAATCTATGATGGAAACCAAGAGAACCTCGGAGATCGTCTCGGATTGCTCAACAAAGAATATTCAACAGGATACTATCGTTTCGCTCAACTATGGAAAAATGGTGTGCGTAACAACCTCACATCAAAGGTTGCAGTGCGTATCCTTGGTCCAAACGGAATCGGTATTGAGGAAATCCTATGGCAGGACATCAAGCCGACAAAGTATGACTATGATATCCTTGTCGAATCAACATCAGCAGAGGCACAGTCAAGCAAAATCGACATGAAAAACAAGATTGAGGTATTGACTGCTGCAAAGGATGATCAGATGTACAACCAAAAGATCGTCCGTGAAAAGACACTCGACCTCACTGGATTCTCAGAGGATGACAAGCGTGCACTCCTCGACACAAAGAATGGCTCAGAGGGAATGATTGTGAGAGCATACGAGGACTTTGAAAAACTCGTACTCGGAAAAACAGTCAAGGTCCCACGGTTTGCGAATATCGACTACCTACAGGCTATCAATGATCTATGGGATGAACGTGATGACTTGATTGAAACAATGTACAAGAGCAACAAGATCAAGGCTCAGAACATTCACCAAGCAATCCAAACCTACATCGAGACTGCTCAAGAGCAGGTCACAAAGAATGAGGCTCGCAAGGCACTCGAGGAACAGGCAAGAGCAGGAACAGTGGACCCAACGATGCCACCAGAGGGCGAAATGCCCGGGGGCAAAGGAGGTCGGATCGATCCGTCGAAACTACTTGATCCGAGTTCAACAGGGGCACCTGCTGAACCATTACAAGATAATCAAATGCAATAAAAAGTATTATGAAAAAACCATCGGCAACTTACTCAGTAAAAAAACTCAAGGACGGTGACTATGAGGTCACTCTCCACAATCAGACAAAGGTGTTCAACCTCAAGGAGGTCGTGATGTCATTCCTCGATGCACAGAAAATGCTCAAGGAGGTCACATCACAGCGTTCACTCAACAAGGCAATATTACAAAACATCAAAGACTACCACGGCGACGTGATCAAGATGTTTGAAAAATTGCCAAAGGTGAAACGTGCGGCACTTGCAAACTATCTGACTATTGGTGAATCAATCGCAAAGGATGATCTCAAACATCGTGATGCAAATACTCGATTCAAGAGACTTGAAAAGGAACTTGCAGAGATACGAAATGTGATACCTGCTGACGACAAGGAACTCACCAAGAGTGAAAAACGTCGAATTGATAAACTAACAAAATCAAAATAGTATGGACCACACAAAAATTGTCGACAAGTATCCTCACCTCAAAGATGATCTCGATCGTGCAAGAGAATTGCAAGAGATGAGCACATCGGTTGCAGGTCGTGCACTGTACAAACAGAAACAAAATGAGATCAACGCACTTATCCCCAAGGTCATTGAACTCGCAAGGGTTTGGAATGAAAACGAATTGCGGTATACTATAACCAAGATGGAAATATTGCGAGATGAAATCATTTCCGTTGAAAACAATTCACGAGCCTATGACACGTTGGTGCAACAGATAGAGAATGGAGACTTTGACAACTCAATAGCGAATGATGACGAGTAACCCCACGAGGGGTGCTCCCTCCTTTTATTGTCTAAACTGGTCGGTGGTGCAATAAAAGTGGGGAATACCTCTTGTGTAAAAATGTGGCGGTGTTATACTATGTATATCCGACCAGATTCCCCCGGTTTGCGACACCGGTGAATAAATCTAACGCAGTGGTGCTCAATGGTACTATCACTCAAAAAAAGTGTACTGAAAAAATATTATGTCAGGACTACCTGAAAGTATTCAAGCCGAGATCGCTGGAAAGCGTACACCTAACTCGGAGGAACAGCCAATTGATGAGTCAAAGGAAACTCCAAAAGAGGAACCAAAAGACGAATCAAAAAAAGCTGATAATCCTGAACCAAAGAAAGGTGAGGCAGCCAAGCCGAAAAATGGTCAATCGATTGCTCAGGTTGCGGAGGCAGCCAACGAGGACGATGACGAGGATGATGAGGATGACGAGGATGGCGACGGCGATCCAAAAACGAAATCCAAAAAGCGTTCGAGCATTTTCTCAGAGTTCATGGAAAACAAGCGTGAACTCAAAGAGATGAAAAAATCAAATCGCAAACTCGCAAGCCAATATACAGAAATGGCAAGTGCGATGACCGAATTGGTTTCAGTAGTCAAGGACCTCAAGGGCAATAAAACTGCTCAGAGGGACGAAATCGAGGAGTTTGCAGAGGAATGGGGACTCAACTCAGAGGGAGCCAAGACTCTTGTCAATCTTATCGAAAAACGCTTATCAACCAAGGCAAAAACTTCATCAAGTGATGACGAGGATGACGAGGACGATGACGAACCAAAGAAAAAAACCAAGTCAAAATCTGATGCGAAATCTGAATTGTCAGTGAGACGTGTTGAACTTGCAATCGAGGGTGAATATGATGACTTCATCGATTCATATCCTCAAGTGAAAGGGAAACTCAATCTCAAGGCAATCAAAAGATACATCATGTCAGATGATGAGAACCTTTCAAAATCTTTTTCAGATGTTGTGACTGAAATGTATCCGGGAGTGTTGGCTGGAAAGTCGACAGTCGATGGAGGCAGTGATGTCAACGGCGGTGGAAATGATGATGAAAGTCTCGACTGGAATGATCCAAAAGTTCAGCAACGAGTCCAAAAAGATCCAAAGGTGCGTGATCAATATCACAATGACCTACTCGGACGAGTAAAAGGAATCTATCAATAATCATCCGACTCCCCACAAGATAGTGACAGCCTACACCACAATGACCAGAAAAAAATAATTGTATGTCTATCTCTATATCAAAAGAGCAGTTCTCAAACTCATACCAAACCATTTTCTCAAAAGTAACAGTGACAATGGAGGTGTGTAACGGTGAATTGCGTTCAAGTCTCGAATACGGTGCAAGTGTTGCACGTCCTCGAGCAATCATCGACGGTGTTCGTGTTCGTGATTATACCAAAGGTACTAACTACACGATCGATCCAATCGCTGATGAAAAGGAAACTCTCGACGTAAACCGATCAAAGATCGCAGTATGTCGTATCGATCGTATCGAAAAGGTACAGATGAAAAATCTTACCCCATCAGAGTTTTTCGGAATGGAAATCGCATTGAAAGTAGCAGCATATGTCGACGGTGATACTCTTGCCCTCGTTCGTGGATTCGCTACATTCGATGCAGGAAACATCGGTGGAACAGCAGGACAACCAATCGACCTCGATGGTACATCTCCAACTCTACCAGTGGAAAAAACTCTTGCGAAAGCAGCAGGTACAGTTCGTGCTCAAATCAAAGGAAAGCAACTTGCATCTCTTGTATTTGTCACTGACTCACTTGGTGTTGCATCAATCGAAATCGTATTGATGGGCAAGCAGTTCGATCTTGCTGAATCAGTTTGGAAAAACGGTTTTGCAGGTCCAGTTCGTTCAGCACAATTGTATGTGTCAGAAAACCTATCAGCAGATGCTGACATCACTTTCAACACAAACCCAAGTGCTGCTCAAACATTCACAATCAGTGGATTCACATATACATTCGTTTCATCAATCGGATCAACTCCGGGGAACGTATTGATCGGTGGATCAGCTGCTGCGACTCGTGCGAACCTTGTTGCTGCCCTTAACCAAGGAGCAGGTGCAGGTACAAACTACATCGCATGGACTGACTCAGCACCTAACTACTACGCATCAGTATGGGCTGACTTCCGTTTGACAGCAACTGACAACGGTACAACCGGATTCACATTGTCAACAATCGGATCAGGTCGTCTTGCGATCAGTGGTACAGCAACCATGACTGTCAATGCAAACTACATCAACTGTCCTTTCATGATGAAAGGTGCAATCGATCTCGTTGTGCAGGATAAAGTGGAGGGAGAGGCATTGCCTGACCCATACCAAATGGCAGATATCGTTCGATCATTCGTACTTTATGGAGTAAAACTCTTCAAAGACGGAATCAAGAAAGGTGTCAACGTCAAAATCAAGGCTTAACCTTGAACCCACCCCTCTCGGGGTCGGGTGCGAGTACATCGTGTCGGCGGTGTGCTCACACCCTATCCGGGGACCATTATCAGCGAATAATCATCAATAAAAACTATGATCGGATCAGAAATCATCAAAAAGTTCGAGGTATGGACAGATGACCAAACAGAACTCTCGACAGATGAGGAACTATTCCTCGCAAACCAAAAAACCAAGGAGATATACAATGAGTGCACATGGGAGTTCCTGCGAAAAACAGCATCAGGATCATTCTCAGGTGGTGAAATTGATATCGCTACACAAGCCCCGGACTTCAAGTATGCAATGGCAAACTATTCCGAGGACTTTTCATATTCAACCCCGACAATCCCTGTGTGTTATGTGAACGGTGCACCATATCGATTCATACCGATGGGAGTACGCAATCAACATCAAGGTCAGCAAGTGTGTTGGGTGGACCTCGTAAACAAAAAAATCAAGTTCTCAGGCGATTCTGTTGGTGGTACATACGAGTTTGACTACCAATACGCACCTGCCGACTTCACGGCATCAACATCACCTGCTATTCCTGAGGACTTCCAACTCGCTATCGTGTACGCAATGCTACTCGATGACGACGTTATCCAAAAGACAGAAAAAGGTCGATCAAATATCAAAGAAAACTCAGCATTCTACGGCAAGCACGTTTCGAACCTCAAGAGTTACAATGCAAAGTTCATTCTCCAAGCATAATATGGAAAAGTACCGAGGAAAAAAGATCATTCAGTTTCAAATCGACAGCGGATTGATCTACATTCTCACCGACGATGGGAAACTATACTATGGAAAAATCGGATCGAACAAGTTTTCAAGAATAAAAACACCGACCCTATAAATCTATGGCTGATCACATCATCAAACAATTCGTGTCAGGTACTCACAATCTCATGGACAATGAGGTGATTCCCAATGATGCTGCAAGTGATTCACTCAACTGGACCACAAAAGACGGAGTCATTGCCCTCTCATATGGGCGTTTTCTCGTTGGTCAACTTGGTGCCTCGGGGCAAGTACAGAATCAGGGTACAGGATACAAAACCAATGGCGGAAAGGTCCAATACAGGAAAAAAGGCACCGTCATTCAGTACCTCAACGGCTCAACATGGACCGATGTCATCACTGGACTCAATGCTGCACATGATTATGTCTTTGCAAACTACACATCGCTTGCAGGATCATTCACGTTTGCACTTGGTCGTGGTGGTATTTTCAAAATGCACAATGCGAATCCCGGATCATACATCGACATGTACGATGCGACAAAAAACTTCAAGGCAAAGGGTATCATCGACAAGGCACGCATGCTCATATGGGACATTGAAAACGACCCGACTGGATTGCGTGGATCATACATCGACTCACAAAGTGGCTCAGTGTACAACACTATCACAAACGAGGTGGGAGCGACTGCAAACGGCGTACTGACTACATTCTCAGGTACTCTTGCATTCAAGGGTGGAAACCCGAAAGGAAACTGCTTTGGTGTCTCTCTCAATATGAACCCATCAGGTATCACTGCGACAGACGACTTCAACGGTGTGATCTCAGGTACTGGCGTGACTGGTACTATCAACTACATCACCGGTGCATGGACACTGACCTTTGCAGTGGCACCTACCAACACTCACCAAATACGTTTCACCTATCAATGGGAAAACTCAAACGTGAAAGGTGTGACAGACTTCACATACTCAGCAACTCGCCTCGCAGGTGAGGGCTTTGTGCTACGTCAGGACGAGGGAGGTGATGCGATTCAAAACGTACTCCTCGGACTCGATGGATCATACTACTCTATCAAGCAATACAGTATCTATCGCCTCACACTCGATTCAACAGACACAAAACCATTCAATGAGATCTATCGAAAGGACTTGGGTATCCCATACTGGCAGGCAACAACAGCGACAGGACGAGGGATCATATTCATGAACACTGCGAACCCGACAAAACCTCAACTCACAGTGCTTGAAAAGAATCCACTCGGTGACAATATCGTTCCAACGGTACTGGTCCCACATTTCAAGTTCGAGGACTTCAAATACGATCAGGCAGTGTTCGAAACATGGGAAAACTACATCGTGATCTCATGCCGCACACCATCCTCACTCTACAATGACCGCATATTGCTCATTGATATCACTCTCAATCAGGTGGACACCTACAAATACCGGGCAAAATGCCTCAAAAAGGATGCAGGTGACCTCTATGCAGGTGACACCATCACTGACAATACATACAAACTATTCAACGGATTCGATGATGATGGTCAGGTCATCGAGAACCAATGGACCAGTAAAGGAGAGACATACAACAGTCAGAGACTCAAGAAATATCGCCGAAATCGATTCAAGGGTCAGATCCAATCAGGTCAGGTCCTCGGAGTATATCTCGAGACAGACGATGGAGGTTTCTCAAAGGTTGGGACCATTCGTGGAGACTCAGAAACGATCGACAACTCATCAACAGGAACAGTCGGATCGAGCATGGTTGGTCAAAGTCTCATCGGTGGAGGCGTTGCCGATGATCCGAACGCCGTGACTGTGTACTCATACTTTTTCGAAATAAAAGTACGCACAGGAAAGTTCAGAAAACGCCGAATCAGATTCGTTGCTGAGCAATATGGATTCGTTTCAATCAACTTCATGTCCGACTGGGACATCATGTCGTTCGAGGAACGCATACCAAAACGCTATCGTCGAAAGCAAAATGTATCACTGGACGGGAAATACACCGATCAGAGTGCATAATATTATTAGAATTGTTATACTATAAACATATGGCATCAGTACTCACAAAAGTCATCGCAAACTTTGCAACACAGATCACCTCAAACATCACAGCAGGTGGAGTGACTGCATCGATTGCATCAAACCTCGACAAAGAGGGGAACGTCATTGCCTCAGGCAAGTACGGATTCACTCTCAATCAGGGAAAAAGTAATGAGCAACACTTCATATGTGATCTATCCGGCACATCAATCACGAACGTGCAGGGTGTGGATCACTCAGGTGACCTCTCAACTGGATTCCTCAAAGATGCTCGCATCAATGATGAAATCAAAATCACCGACTACAGCAACCTATTGCGAATCGTGGAAATACTCTCAGGGTCAAAAGCACTCGATGGAGGTACACCAATCAAATATGATGCTGCACCTGCACTCACGGATCCCCGACAGATCCCCGACAAGGCATATACGGATGCAGCACTTGCATCAAAGGCAGGTGTCGCAGACAATAACGTGTTCACCGGAAACAACACATTCTTAGGTGCAAATCAGTTCAATCAATCCCCTACTGTTCCAAACCCAATCGGTGCAAATGATGCAGTGAACTTGGCAACACTCTTGGCAACAGCGATGGGATCAGTCCTCATATTCCAAGGGTTTCAAAGTTTTCAAGTCAAATATGACATCCTTGGTCGCATTGATAATGTGTACGATTCAATCGCACAAAAAACATTTTTCATGCGATATCGTACCGACAACGACTTTGTCCCATTCATGGTGAGTACAGCAGACAATTTCTGGCTCCTCAACTATGATGTCGATGGGGTATTATTAACAAGTAACAAAAACTAACATCAATTTTTATGTTTACACTAGATGCACAAACAAGAAAAAAAGGCGGACTCGTTGGAAAGGGTGTGGTATATGGTAGCCACATTGTTTTCGATGAATACCCTGTTGCAGGTGTCGGTACTTGGAAAGCCATCAAGGCAACAGGTGCATATACACTCTCAGGTCAGCCTACCAACGGTCAAACAGTGACCATCGGTACAAAGGTATATACATTCAAGACATCAATCACCACAGCCGACGGCGATATCAAGATCGGTGCAACTCTCGCTGAAACACAGGCAAACTTTGTCGGTGCTATCAATGGGGACCAAACACTCATCGGATCATCATATGGGGCACTCACTCGACCAAACGCTCAAGTGACTGCATCAGCGTTCGTTGCGAACATTTCAACACTCTCAGCGTTCACTCCCGGTACAGCAGGAAACTCAATCGCAACAACTGCAACAGCAGGATCTTTTGGTGGTGCTACCCTATCAGGTGGACTTGCTGAAAGTGCTGCGGACGGTCTATTGGTCCCATCAAGTGATCAGTACAACGTGTCATCATATGCCTCAATATCACAGTCATTGTGGTCATCAGGTATCATGTCACCATCGTCAAACATATCGAAAAAATATCAGCGTTTTGGATCAAACTATCGACAATTTGAGTACGCAACAGGTACATCAAAAAAGAAAATGATCACGAATCAGTTCGATGCTCGAATCAAGAATATCTCAAAGGCAAACATCGTGAGTCTACTCAAGGAAAATCCAACAGTAGTGATCGGTATTAACTACAACGCAATCACTCGTGTCTCAGCACTTGATACCAACAAGTTTGTGATCGGAAACAGTTCAAACCAATTGCAAGTGATTCAGATCAATTCTGATGGATCATTGACCGTTGGTGCATTGTTCACTCACTCACAGGTTGTCGAAAACTTTGACTGTGTCGATACCGGTAAAATCATCGGAGTTCGTGCAGTATCAGCATCATCACTCGAATATCAATACTTTACTGTTTCAGGTACTACAATCTCATTCAGTTCAGCAAACACATTCGCAGTGACAGGATCACTCACATCAGTTCGTATCAATGTCCGCAAAATCTCAACAGGAAAAGCAGCATTGATCTACCGAAACAACACGACAACATACGGAATGCGTATTGTTGATGTTACTGGTGCACTTACAGTGTCAGGTGCTGATACAACAATCACACCAGCCTTTGTTACAGCAACACCTGCAATCGTGACATATGATACTGACAAGTATGCGATCATCGTTGGTCAAAACGGATCAGCGGCTGCTCAAGTGTATATATGTAACGTCACAGGTACTGCTATTGCAGCAGGTACTGTGTACACATCGACAACATCAATTCAGCAAGATGCAACAAGTCAATATGACTATTTCTCAGCGGTAGCAATCAATACGACAAATATTGTTTTCACTGCATACGGTATGTCAGGATCAGGAACAGGTCGTGTGGTAGCAATGGAGCAGTTCAGTATCTCAGGAACTACTGCATCATTCGTTCGTCAGTTTTTCCTTGATTCAACATCTACATTCAACCCACAAGGTGTGAAAATTGTGAATGTTGCAACTGACACATATGGTATCTACTGCTACGCAACAGCAACACTTGATTCACGATATCAAACAAACTATGTCATGATTCCGTTTACTGTTTCAGGTAGTACGGTGACATTGTCAGAATCATTCAAAGACACTCAAAACTCAAACTTTGATGTGACTGGTATCACTTCATCATTCTCAAGTCCTCGTTTATTTGAAAAGGTTGGAGCATACTTTGTGATGCTATCAAACAACGCATCGACATCAGGTCCAATCGTCGTTCATACACCTGCTACAATTGAACTGTACAATCATGAAACATTGATCAGCACAGTGACAACGGTATATCCATTCACTGAAAATACAGTGAACTTTGATGGTATTGCAAACGCAACAATCAATGATGAGGTCGCATATATCAAGGTAAAAAATACCCACGCACAAACGCACAAGATCAAGTTCACAGGCGTACTGGTCGAAATGGAGTAGCATTAGCAATTAACCCGAAACATCAATCAATATATGGCAACAGTAAAGATCAAATATGGTGATACACTCTCGGGGATTGCTCGTGCAAACGGAACGACAGTAGCCGCTCTCATGCAAGCAAACCCGAATATCAAGGATCCCAACCGCATTTCAGCGGGTTGGTCTTTGTCGTTGGGTGGCGGTACTACAAACTCAACGCCTACACCACAACCAAAGGCGACGACAGTACCAACTACACCAACAGCACCGACAACACCGACCACGATTGCAGATCGTGCATCACTCATCCCAGACTCTCAGATGACGACAACTGATCCTGCACTTTCCGCATATTACAAGGAACAGGCTGACTCAATGAGCAAGCCAATCGATGAGGCAAAAATGCGTGAGGAAATCCGTCAGCGATACAATGATCAGTTCGAGTCATTGCGACTTGCAGCACTTCAAAAGAAAAATGACGTGTACAAAGAGGGTGAGGGACGAATGGGATCAGCTCGTGCACTTCAAGCACGTTCAGGTGTTCTTGGATCAAACTTTGCAGGTGCTGAAAACGATCAGATCACTCGTGATACGAATGACCTTGCATCATCAGTGGATGCCGAACTCAATGCAAAAATCTCATTCTTGATGGGTGAATCAGAAAAAGACTACTCATCACAGATTGCTGCTGCTCGAGAGGCGAAACGACAAGGTGCTGATGAATACATCAAGTACCTCACAACTCGTGACTCAGAACGTGTTGCAAAAGCCAACAACCTTGCGAAACTCTTTGCTGCTCAGGGAATTGACCCAAGTACATTGAGCAAAGAGGATGTTTCAAAACTTGAAAGCACATATGGTGTGAATCTCTCATCATTCAAATCAATGATCAGTGATGCGAAACTTGCACTCGACAAGGCACAATCATTCGAACTCTCAGACGGTCAAGCGAAATATACGATTGACCCTGCGACAGGAAAAGCAGTGCTCGTTGCTGAAAACAGCAAGAACTTTGCACCTAGCAAATACAATGGAGGTGGTGCATCAGGTGGATCAAGTGGTGGCGGATCAGGAAAAGGTGGCTCAGGTGGTGCATCCACTTCCCTTTCATACGATGATCCAAACTATCTCGACAGCATCATCTCTCGCTCAAAGGGTGGACGTTTACTCACACAAAGTGAGGCACTTCCTCTCACAAAGGCAAAGGTGGTACTCGGACAAACTGAGACAATCCTCAACATGGTCAAGTCTCAAAACACTGGTCCAATCATCGGTGCTATTCGTTCGAATAACCCATACGACACCAAGGCTCAGACAATCAAGGCATCACTCACATCAATCGTTCCGGGACTCGCTCGTGGAATCTATGGTGAGGTTGGAGTACTTACTGACTCAGACGTTGAACGATACACCAAAACAATTGCAAGTCTCACAAGTACTGAGGACGTAAACAAGGCAGTGATGGGAATGACACTCGATGTGATTGCAAAATCAATGGGTGCTCAACTCGAATCAATGGCAGCCGCAGGACGTGATGTCTCAGGATATGGAAACATATACAAGGACATGACAAAACGAGTGAACGCAATCAAGGGTGAACTCGAATCAAAGACTCAAGCAAAAGCAGCAGGGACCTCAACTGACATCAAAGTGAAATCCCCTGATGGTCGTCTATTAACAATCCCTAACACATCATTGAATCAGGCTTTGAAAGCAGGCTATGTTCAAGTAAAATAATTGTATGATCAACGACTTTGAAAAAAATGTGCTCGGAGCAACTGGATTCGATGATGGATCGGGAAATATCGTGCCAGTAACACCTCCACAAACTGATGCTACTATTACACCGGAAACTCCACAGAAAAAGTCCTTTTTCAAGGACACTCTCGGTGGAAAAATACTCAAAGGAGCAGGAAATGTTGCGGTAGGATTCGCCAAGGGTGCAGCAGACACCCTTTTGAGCGTTCCTCGTAACGTCGAAAAGGTAGTGGTGGAGGGGTCAAAACTCCGAATCGAAAAGCAAAACAACAAACAGCGTGAGCAACTCGTTGCACAAAACAACAAGATGCTCGAACTGTTCAAATCACTTCCAAAGGATGACCCACGCCGTGAAAAATACAAAAAAATCATGCAGGGGAACATTGATGCAATGCTTGCACTCAATGATGCTGAGGATGAGGTGATCAAACAGATTGATACCGATGCCTCATGGATTCCCGGAGACAAGGGAGGTCAAACTCAGGCTCGATTCGATGATGTTATGTCAGCAAAAAACAAGGCACAGCAAGTCGGATTCAAGGGTGAAAAGATTGCCGAACTTCTCGTGCCGGCAGGTGCTACAGCAAAGGCTGACAAGGCTATCAGTGGGATGAAATTGATCAACTCAACTGGTACAGGTGCAAAGATACTCAATGCAACGGCTCGAACAGGTGCAAAGGCACTCGTGGATGGTGGTGCAGCAGCAGCAGCAACCGTCGGACAAGGTGCATACCAAGGTCGTCTCGATACTGAGGCAGGACGTGAGGGACTATTCAAAGAGGCAAAACAAAATGCACTCTTTGCAGGTGGTGCCAAAGCGGTCCTCGCAGGTGGAGGTGAAATATTGAATGCGACTGGACTCCCAAGAAAACTCGCAGCAATGACCTACAAAGCCGACAAAAAAGACATCGTCAAAATATTTGAAAACTATGGAGATGATGCTGCAAAAACTGTCGATGATTCAGGTGAAACACTTGCCGACTGGGCAGTGAGAAACAAACTCAAGGGAAATGTCACACAACAGGCTCAACAGGTAATGCAAAAACTCAATGCCAGTGAAAAGGCAGTGATGGAAACAGCAGAGGCTGCAAATGTTCGAATCCCTGTCGACAAAGGACTCAAGTCATTCGCTGATGATCTTGCTGAGGAATATGCAGGACATGGACGTGGAGAGATCGGAAAAGAGGTGCAGACATTCATCAACTCAATTGATGAGACTGGAAAGGTTTCGGTCAAAGATGCGATCAAGTTCCGCCGTCTCATCGATAAATTGCGACCACAAGCATCATTCAGAAATCCAAAGGTTGCCGACAATGTGAAATATTGGGCTGATGACTTGCGTGGAATGATCAATGATATTGATGGAATCGGTAATCTTAACAAGGACTATGCCATGGCGATGAAAGCACGAGATGCACTCATCAAAAAAGGTATGTCAGAAAGCAACAAGCAACTCGTGGGAGCACTTGAAATGTACACCGTCGGACTTCCTGCGGTATCAGAAAATACATCTCTCACCGGTGCAGGACTTGTTGCTGCAAAGAGACTGTTCAATTCACCACGCATGCAGATGGCAGGTGGTCGATTCATTCAAGGTATGGGCGATTCAACAAAGGCAGGAATCGCAACACGCAAAATAATCCCCGAGGTCGTGAGGGGTAGTATGCAACAGAATCCTGAGGATCTTTAATCAGTGAGAATCAAAATCACTCCAATGATGAATCCGAGGACAAATGTACCTATAAGATAAGCCATAAATATATCATACAATATGGACCCAATAACACAAACACAACCACAACCTGATGATGACTCAATGGACCTCGTTTTGATGAAACTCGGGGATATTGAGCGTTCAATGAATGCAAGGATCAGTCAGGCTGAGAATCACAATGGTGACAATCAGGCTGACATGGAACTCATGCAGCAATTGTTGGTCAAGGTGGGAACGAAAATTGATGAGATAAAAAATCTCAAGCTGAATATGGATGGTGTCGAAAAGGTGACAATCCAAGGAAAGCATGGAGAGAAAGGTGACCGAGGGGATGACGGAAAAGACTGTGATCCCAACGAGGTTGCTCAGATACTGATTGAGACAGATGAGTTCATTGCAAAAATAAAAGGTGAAAAAGGAGATCCCGGTGAATCCATAAAAGGAGACAAGGGAGACGACGGAAAAACACCTGTGCAAGGAGTCGACTACAACACCACTGAGGAAAAGAAACAATTCAAATCAGAGGTGATCGATGCGATTGAGGTTGAGATACCAAACAAAGTCAAAAAAGCGGTCAAGGAGTACATCAAAATGGATGACATTGTCGCAAAGGTCAATGAATTGGTATCAAAGAAAACAATCAAAGCATCGGACGTCGAGGGACTTGCTGAGATGTTCAAAACTGAGATCGACAAAGTATATGAATCGGTCAGCAGGTTTGCATCAAAGCATGGCGGTGGTGGGTCACTACTACTCGCAGCACTCGGTGATATCGACTTTTCAAACCTACAAAATGGATACGTTCTCAAGTACAACGCTACTGAGAAAAAGTTCTATTTTGGAACAGGTGGAGGCGGTGGTGGAGGTGGCACATCAGATGATGTCAGCAATGAGAGTTCAGTGGCAGGATCTACTGTCTCAGATGCACTCGACACATTGCTCGGACTCATCAATGCACTACCCCCTGCCCCATTCATACCGACATGGAACCTCGTCAGTACCAACATTCAGATTGACTTTGGGACCACTGATGACGGATTGCATATTGAACCGATGACATTCAATCCTGCCGATCCTCTCTATCAGAACCTTGCAAAGGCATACGCTCGCAAAGTTCAAATCAAACCACTCGCACCTGATCATGATGACATTGATATCATGGTCGAAAATATCAATGCCGACATATCTGATATAGACACCGATCTTGGAACATTCAATGTCGTTGTCCGAGCACCTTTTGGCACATGGGGAAAATATCTATTTGATCTCTACCTATTGCAAGAAAGTGCATAGTGGGCTGGTATAACATTATCAATTTTAGTATAATATAATCATATGAGTATCAAACAAAAATCAGGTGAGGCAGGTGAACTCGATATACAAGGTATTGAGAACCGTTCCGCCTTTGTCACATTAAAAGATCCGCTCGGGAATGACCTATCTCATGCCCATCGTGAGAACATACCATCAACTCAAGAGGGTATGCTGCTCATGGGGAAAAACGATGACACTGCGGTTTTCTTGAGAACTGACAGAAAGGGTGCGATCTTAACAGGAAACTACATACCTGAGCTTTTGGAAAACTTTGAGGGTGCGGTGATCAACGTGCAAAAATGGACTCCAGTCAACACGACTTTTGTACCTGCACAATCGACTCTCGGAGGTTACAACTTCAACAACTCAAACCTCACAACAGTGAACGCCGTTGCAATCCTGCAATCACAGAGACTGTTGTCAAAGTTCCCTCGTGTTCCTCTACACTTCAAGTCACGACTACGTCACAACCTTGTTGCAGGATCACTTGCTGACTTTGGATTCGGAGTGCCATCAGGTACAACCACAATCGTTCCAAACGGTGCAATGTTCAGAATGACTGCATCAGGTGTGGTCCAAGGAGTAATCACCCTCAACGGTGTTGAAACTGCGATCAGCAATGTCATTTCAAAAGTAAACTCAAACGGAAACACTATCGGTGGAAACTTGAACATGTCAGCCGCATACTACACAGCAGGATACTTTGTGTACGATATCATTGCGGACGACGACAATGTTGTGTTCACGATTCAAGATTCAGCAACAGGTGAACTGATCGGAGAACTTTCACTCGCAGTTCCAGTGGGTCAAATCAAGATGTGGGGAGCAACAGCATTGCCAATATACATGCGTTTGTGGAACAACGTGGCACCATCAACTGCACCAGTATTCGCAGTCACAGAACTTCAAGCAATGTCACTCGACTGGAACCTGTCACCAACAATGTCTCAACTTGCTGCATCGCTCAACCTTTCAGCAGGTCGTCAGCCATTCACAGGTGCACAAAATGAAAACCACACGAACTCAGCAGCACCTGCATCAGCAACACTCTCAAACGTGGCAGCAGGGTATGCAACACTCGGCGGAAAGTTTCAGTTTGTTGCAGTAGCCGGAGCGGAAACTGACTATGCACTTTTTGGATTCACAGTACCGGCAGGGTCACGATTCCTGTGTGAGGGTATCAAGATTGATACGATCAACACAGGTGCAGCAGTGGCAACATCGGCTCACGTCCTTGAATGGGCAATGGGATTCAACTCATCAGCCGTATCTCTTGCAACTGCAAACATTATACGCCGCCAAGTGGGTATCCAATCACTACCTATCGGTGCAGCAATCGGTGCTCAGGCAAGTACCATCGATATGAAGTTTAGTACTCCCGAAGTCGTGGAATCAGGTCGATTCCTCCACGTCATACTGAAAATGCCTATTGCAACAGCAACAGCATCTCAGATTATAAGAGGTCAAGTACACGTCAAAGGACGTTTCATATAAATATATGGAATCAAAAGAGTTCACAATTTCAGGTGGGGACCTTGGTGGACTCTCTTTTGTTGCTAGTCTCGATGAAAACAATGAATGCGTGGTGGATGTCGATGGACAACTGCTCGCATTCAGAATCATCGATGAGCAAGCGGTATACCTTGGAATAAAGGAGACAAAAGGGACTCGCACAGAAATCCCGGAATCCGACCTATTAACAGAGCAACCCGACCAAAACTATGAATAAATCTATGAATGAACATATAGAAATCACAAAGACAGCGGTCGAGGTCGCTCAAACACACTCACCGCTTGTGGCTATCGCTGCAAAAAAATACTTTTTACTCGCAGGGGTCATCCTATTCGGTGCAGTAGCACACGCAATTGAGGATGCTCGAAAATCCGGGTGGAAAGGACTTGGATGGTTTTGTGCAAATACTTTCGTGGCTGCATTCGTTGGTATGCTTTTCGCTCAAATTGCGAGCATGATCAGCACTGAATGGATGTATGCTGCAGGTGGTATGGGTGGAAAAGATGGCGATGTCATCACCGACTTTAGTTTTGGCCGGACAAAAGAGGCTGATGCAGATCGTTTAGATTTGTCGATGTTGTTTGACAGTTCACTTGCTGCCAACGGTGATGTAACCCATGATGTAGCTCAGTTGGTCGATGGCAAGTTCATGGACATTGTTCAGACACGTGTCACGGTCAATGGCGTGGCTCGTAAAGACTGGGAAGTCTGGGTAGACCGCGACGGCGGTGGTAATTACCAGCGTATGGTGACGTTGCAAGGGGCAGGTGATGCATTACCTAGCAACTATGCGGGCAACGAAACCACCAGCGAGCTTTTGCAAAAACTGTTAACTGAAGGGCGTTTGACAGTAGCCCATGCTTGATGCCACTTAAGTTTCTTTGAGTTTGAAACCTAGTGCATGCGAAATGGCCTGCGTCGTGGCCTGAAGCTTGGGCAACCATTCTTCATCGAGTCGATCTGCGGGGGCTGAAATGGACAAGCCCGCCACTAATTTCCCCTGGTCATCGTAGATGCCTGATGCCATGCAGCGCACGCCTAGTTCTAGTTCTTCATTGTCTCGTGCAACGCCGTATTGTCTGGCCTTCGAGAGTTCGCGCTCTAAGATGGGAAGCTGGGTGATGCTGTTGCGTGTTTGACCGGCAAGGCCAGTGCGGGCTGCATAAGCGCGAACACGTTGTGCGTCATCCATGGCTAAAAATAACTTGCCGACAGATGTGAGATGGAGTGGTGCCCGACCACCAATAGCGCGAACCACTTGCATGCCCGAGCGTTCGCTGAAGGCCCGCTCAACATACACAATTTCATCACCCTGTCGAACGCTTAAATTCACAGGTTGTTGAATCAGTTTGTGTAATTCACGCATGGGTTGAAATGCCACATCGCGAACGTTGAGGCGGCCCTTCACCAAATTACCTAATTCCAGCAAGCGCATACCCAATCTGTAGCTGCCTGCTTCGGGGCGGTCGACAAAGCGACCTACCGCTAAGTCATTCAGAATGCGGTGTGTGGTGGAGGGGTGCAGGCCTGTGCGCTCACTGATTTCCTTCAGTGAAATGGCTTCTTCGCGCGAAGCCAGTACGTCAATGAGCGTGAACATTCGCTCAATGACTTGGATGTTTGGCGTGGCAGGCACAGTAGATTTACGCATGTCTCATTTTATCATGTGAAATCAAAAATCAATCCACTTTCCATCGATTAAGCGTTGATGGGGCAGGAAATCGGCTTTGTATCGCATCTTTTGGCTATCTTGAATCCAGTAGCCTAAATAAGCGTAGGGCATTTCCAGCTTCTGCGCCTGTTCAATTTGCCACATCACGTTGTAAGTGCCGTAGCTGGTGTGCGGTTCGGGTTCGTAAAAAGTGTAAACCGCGGACAGGCCATCGTTGAGCACATCCACCACCGACACCATTTTCAGGATGCCCTGCGGGTGATCGTCGCTGGGCTCGCGAAACTCAATCAATCGGGTATTGACCCGACTTTGCAGCAAAAACTGCGTGTATTGCTCTGTGCTGTCTTCGTCCATTCCACCGCCTGCGTGACGGAGGGTTTGATAGCGCAAGTACAGCGCGTAATGTTCAGGGTCGAAGCCGAGTCCCAACACACGAACTTGCAGGTTTTGGTGGCGTGACCATGCTCGGCGCTGGCTGCGTGTGGGTTTGTAAGAGGAGGCGTCCACTCGCAATGCGATGCATGCTTTGCAGCTGTCGCAGTAGGGGCGGTAAGTGAATAAACCGCTGCGCCGAAAACCTTGGTGTACCAAGTTTGCATAAGCTTCGTTGTTGATCAGGTGGCTTGGGGTTGCAACCTGTGAGCGTGCGCTTCGGTCGGCTAAATAGCTGCAAGGGTAGGGCGCTGTTGCATAAAACTGCACGGCGTGCAGCGGTAAATCTTGATGGTTTGTCACAGCATTCCTTTTTCAGCAACCACCCAATCCCAATATGAGCTATCGAAATGCCAAGCATGCATGACTTCGAGGTTTGTTTCGCGAATGATTTGAAGAAATTCAGACCTTGGCATTTCTCTCGCGCCCAACGAGGCCAAGTGTTTGGTATTTTGCTGGCAATCAATCCATGAAATTTGGCGCGCCCGTGAAAAAGCGACCAACGCCGCGAGCGCAATTTTCGATGCATCCGTTTGGTGCGAAAACATAGACTCACCAAAGACGGCGTTGCCGATCGCTACACAATACAAACCTCCAACCAATTCGCCATCCACCCAAGTTTCGATGCTGTGCGCCAACCCCGCGCGATGTAGGGTTTCGTAGGCTGAAATCATCTCAGCCACGATCCAAGTGCCAGGCTGGCCTTGCCGAGGACTGTTTGCACAATGACGAATGACATCGCTAAAGCGATGATCAAAACGAATTTCGCATTTGGGGTCGGTTTTGAAGCTTTTTAAAGTTTTTTTCAAGGACCTGTGCAGCTTGAATTCGCGGGTGTGAAGCACCATCCGCGGATCGGGAGACCACCATAAAACAGGTTGCCCTTGGCTGTACCAAGGAAAAATGCCCTGTTGGTACGCCTCGCGCAAGCGCGAGACAGACAAGCCCCCTCCGGCGGCGACCAAACCCGCTAATGATGTGCCTAACTTTTGTGCAGATTCAGGCGGCGGTAGGGGTGTGTCAGCCTCCAACCAGGGGATTTGCATGGATGTATCTTTCATCATGGGTGACATTGTGAAGTCTATTTATTGGGCTGAATTCACCTCAATAGAAGTAACGTTTGCAAAATATGAATTCTTTATAATTATTGATGACATAATTGAAAGATTAAGTGACTTGAAGGGGGAGAACTCCCTACAATTCTTCGCTTATGTGTGAGACCGCTCACATTCAAGCTGATCAGTTTTCCGGAGTAAGTCTATGCAATTGATGTGGGTGTCTGGGCCCACCGCCTCGGTGCGGACCATTTCTATCACATCACAAAAGGTGTTGGTAGCTGTCTGCGCCTCTGCGTTTGTATTGGTGGCTTTTGGTGTGTTGTTGCATTTCGTTGGATTTCGTATTGCCATCGAGATGAGTCCTGGGTTGGCTCGCAGCTTGGGCGGGGTGACCACCGAGGCTGAACAGCAAAAAGTTGAGGCGGTGTATCGCGAACGTTTGGATAACCTGCGCCAAACGTTAAACACCACCGTCCAAGAAATTCGTCAGCTTGAAACTCTGAAAAATCGCTTCATGGAAGTGGCTACACCCATCAATTTGCGCGATAAATACAACAAAAAAGACGATGCAAAGGGCGGGCCTTGGGTTGCACCTCGTTTTCAAAGCACGCCGTCGCGCGATTTGAGTCAAGATTTTGCATCTGCCATGGATGAGTTTAGTCAAACCCAAGTCGCGGTGAAGAACTTGACCCAAAACTGGTCAGCTCAACTCAGCTGGCTGCACGCTCTGCCCACAGGCATTCCGATGGGCAAAGACTTTCGCGTGACCAGTGGGTTTGGTATTCGTAATGATCCGTTCACGGGTCAGTTGGCCATGCACGAAGGCCTGGACTTTGTGTCTGAGGTTGGTTCACCCATTTTGGCGACCGCCGCGGGCACAGTGACACGTTCAGCGTGGGACGCTTCCTATGGCAATGTGGTGGAGGTCAGTCACATTGAAGGTTTTACAACCCGCTATGCGCATTTGAACAAGCGCATGGTCGAGGTAGGCCAAAAAGTGCAGCGTGGTGAAACCATTGCACAACTGGGCAGCACCGGGCGTTCTACTGGGCCGCACCTGCATTACGAAGTGATGCGCAATGACCGTGTGTTAAACCCTACACAAATGTTGTTGCAAACCGCAACTGTTACCAGCGCTCAGTGAGTGAACTGATCCTCAAAAAGGTCTGCCATGTTTGAAAAACTCAAAGACAAATCGTTGTCACCTTCGCAAGAGCGCTTTGACACCATCATTGGCCGCACGACCCAGATTTATGGCCGTTTGGTACTGTTGGACAGTGTCCGTATCGATGGCAAAGTGGTCGGTAACATCGAAACGACCAAAGACAACAAAGTCACCGTGGCGATCGGTAAAACGGGTGAAGTCTCTGGGG
>ERZ650308.119-NODE-119-length-42927-cov-35.480920_pt1 | contig 42927 bp, 55 predicted proteins | sample MGYA00376244_ERZ650308 | MGnify/ENA primary metagenome ERZ650308 (study PRJEB26733, sample SAMN07839295) | wastewater metagenome | biome: small river; feature: stream; material: water | place: USA: North Carolina | collected 2016-04-26 ... | reverse complement strand
GGCAACGCGACCAACATCAACGCGGTGGCTGGCAACGCGACCAACATCAACGCGGTCAACGCCAACAAGACCAACATCGACACCGTCGCGACCAACATCGCCTCCGTGAACAGCGCCGCCACCAACATGGCCGCGATCATCGCCGCACCGAGCGAAGCGGCTTCGGCGGCTGCCTCGGCAGCGGCTGCCGCGGCGTCTGCTGCTTCGGGTATGTACTCAAGCGTGCAGGACAAGAGCACCAACTACACCGTGGTCGCAGGCGATGCCGGCGACTTGATCCGCGTCAGCACTTCGGGCGGTGCACGCACCATCACACTGCCAGCGATCAGCACCCAGGTCGACGGCTTCAAGGTTGCGATCGTGAAGTGGAGCGGAGACGCCAACGCTGTCACGGTCCAGCGCTCGAGCACGGATCTGATCAACGGCTCGGCTACCTACGTGCTGGACGCCCAGTACAAGAGCGCCACGTTCGTGGCGGATCTTGAGAGCGGCACCTGGTTCGCAGCCGGCGTCGGCGGTGGCGGCACCAACATCGTCGTCGACCCGTTCACGGGTGACGGCAGCACGGTCGCGTTCACCCTGTCGGGTGACCCCGGCAGCAAGAACAACACGCTGGTCAACATTAGCGGCTCAAACCAGCTCAAGTCCAGCTACTCGCTCTCGGGCACCACGCTCACGTTCAGCGCAGCACCACCCAACGGCGTGGCGTTTGAAGTGACGTGGTCGATCCCGCTTGCGATCGGCACGCCGAGCGACGGCACGGTGAGCACGGCGAAGTTGGCTGACGCCAACGTGACGACAGCAAAGCTGGCGGATGGCGTACTGGCCGCGACTACGCAAGGCCTAGCCAAGATGGCAGACGGTTTCTTGCAAGAGACCACCGCCGGCTTGGCAAAGATGGCTGACGGCTTCCTTGCAGCGACCACAGCAGGTCGCGCAAAGATGGCGGACCTGTTCGTGACGACCGCCAAGCTCGCCGATGCCGCCGTGACGACGATCAAGCTCGCTGATGCGAACGTCACCGCGGCAAAGCTGGCCTCTGGTGCAGCTCGCGCAAACTTTGGTGCAGGCGCTGTGTTGCAGGTTGTCAATGCAACCTATTCGACAACCGAAAGTAACGGCACTGGAAGTTATGTAGATAGTGGTTTGTCGGCAACGATTACACCAACAAGTGCATCAAGCAAGATTCTCGTTCTGGTTAGTCAGAACGGTGTTTACGGAGCTGTTGCTGGAGCTGGTGTAAACATGCGGCTACTGCGTAATGCGACTAGCGTTTGTCAATTTGCTGTGGCGCAAGCTTATTCAACTGGGACAATGTTGATTTCAGTGTCTACAAACTATCTAGATTCTCCTTCAACCACTTCGCCTGTTACTTACAAAACACAGTTTGCGCGTTTTGCTGGGTCAGGAAACGTTACCTTACAAGGCAACAGCGATGTATCAACTATCACTTTAATTGAGGTGGCTGCATGACAAAACACCAAGCTATCTACAATCTGTACTCAAGCGTTGCCACCATTCGCGGCGATGACGCGTTCGATGCTGACGGCAACGCTGTCGCCTATGACGAGGCTGCTGTTCAAGCAGAGATGGATGCGTCTGCCTACATCTCGCAACGTGCTGCCGAATACCCACCCATCACCGACTATCTCGATGGCGTAGTGAAAGGCGACCAAGCGCAGATCGACGCGTACATCGCTGCTTGCCAAGCGGTGAAGTCCAAGTACCCGAAGCCCTAACCCACCAGCAAAGCGCTCACCCCCAGGCCCGCTCAAGTAGCGGGCTTTTTCTTGTCGGTGTCCGTGTGTCAGGCCTTGCCCCCTACCATGCGGCAACGCTTTAACACCGACCCACCATGATGTCACCGGAAGAACGCCACGAGCTGGTTCTCGAGATCACGCAGGCACTGGCCTGCGCACAGCCTCATCCCCAACTCACCGAAGAGGAGCTGCGCTGGGTCAAGCTCGCGATCGAGGCCGAGGCCCGCAAGATCAAGTTCCGCGACGCCGTCATCGAGAAGACGCTCATCGGCCTGGCATGGCTGGCCATCCTCGGCATCGGTACTGTTTTCTACGAGTGGGCCAAGGCCCACGGATTCAAGCCCTGATGTGGACCCCATCAGCCTACTCATGGCAGCCCAGGCGGCTGTCGCTGCAGTCCGCAAGGGCTGCGAGATGCTCAACGAGGGCAAGGCTGAAATCCAGAACCTCAAGGCCACTGTCGAGAAAGGCATCGGCGATGCCAAGGCCATTTTCAATGAAGTGTCAGGGCTTTGGTCCTGGCTCAAAAAGCTCTTCGCCCCAGCGGCTGGACCTAAACCCGATACACCTGCCCCGGCAACACCCGCCGCGTCCGTTCAACCCACTGCCAAGAAGGTCAAGCAGCGCGAGCCCGAGCTGACCTATGAGGAGTACCAGACCCGTGCGATTCACCAGGTGTGCGAGCAGCTCAAGACGTTCTTCGAGATCCGCCGCAAGTTGAAGGAGCACTGCCTGGAGCTCGAGGAGATCTCGAAGACGACGACCACGGTGGAGGACAGCGCGCTCGATCGCGTGGAGATCGAGCTGCAGATGGAGAACATGACCGTGCAGATCCGCGAGGCGATGGTCTACGCACCCAAGGAGCTGCGCGACATTTATAGCCGCTTCCTGGCGATGTACGACCAGATCCTGGAAGAGCAGGAGTTCGCCAGGCAGGTGAAGCGAAAACAACAGCGAGATGAATTATGGCGACGAGACCTACTGCGCAACCATCGTATCGACCGGGCCCTGGCGCTGGCGGTGATGGCCGCGGCAATGGTGTGGCTGTGGGCGCTGATGTGGTCGCTCGGATGGCTCGCGAGGACTCCCGATGGTTTGCAGCCGCTGTAGTGGCGCTCGCCCTGGTGCTGTTCATGGCGTTGCCGCTCGCGTTCCTGATCGCCGTCGATCACCTCGAGAACAAAGCCAGGACCAAGGCCGAGATCCGCCAGGAGCTGCGCAAGCTCGACAAATTGAAAACTGAAATTGAAACCCTGTTGAACAGCAAAAAGGAGTAACCATGCTTTCACTCTTATCCACTCTCGGGGGTCTGCTGATCTCCGGCCTGCCGAAGGTGCTGGAGTATTTCCAGGACAAGTCCGACAAGAAGCACGAGCTCGAGCTCTCGCGCATGCAGACCGAGCGCGAGCAGCAGTTGGCGGCGGCGGGCTTCGCGGCGCAGGCCAAGGTCGAGGAGATCCGCAGCGACCAGGTCGCGATGCAGACCGAGGCGCAGATGACCCTGGCCGCCTACGATCACGACAAGGCCGTGCTCGAGAAAGCCGCGAGCTGGGTGTCGAGCTACGTCGGCACGGTGCGCCCGACCATCACCTACCTGTTCGTGCTTGAGCTGTGCCTGATCAACGCCGCGATCACCTACTACGCCTACCAGCACCCGACGCTGATCAAGTCGGTCGATGACCTGGTGGCCCTGACTAACATCATCTTCAGCGAGGATGAGATGGCCATGCTCGGCGGCATCATCGGCTTCTGGTTCGGCTCCCGCGGCTGGGGCAAGAAGTGAGATTGAGCAAGGAGGGCGCGGCCCTCATGCACCAGTACGAGGGTTTTCGCGACAAACCCTACCTGTGCCCTGCGCACATCTGGACGATCGGCTGGGGGCATGTGCTCTACCAGGAGCAGATCCGCCTGCCGATGGTGCGCGTCGAGGGCAAAGACGTGCCCATGATCCGCAAAGAATACCCGCTGCGCCCCGAAGACAATCGGGTGTGGTCCAAGGAGGAAATCAATGCGCTATTCGCACAAGACATCGCTGCTTTTGAACGTGGTGTTCTACGACTTGCTCCCAGCGTGGCTGGGCGTCAAGGCGCTTTCGACGCTTGTGTCAGTTTTTCCTTTAATGCAGGGCTAGGCAACTTTCAGAAGTCGACGATCCGCATGAAAGCGAACCGCGAGGACTGGGAGGGGGCGGCCGAGGCGTTCATGGCCTGGACCAAGGGTGGCGGCAAGGTGCTGCCAGGCCTGGTCAAGCGACGCCAGGCCGAGCGCGCGCTGTTCCTCTCCGGCGTGTCCGTCGCCGACGAGGCCGCCTGACAATCGGCAGATTGAAAGACAACTTTTTGAAAGCGGAGTGAATGAGCCTCACCAAGATCCCCAACCCCATGCTAGAAGTCCCGAGTGGCGGCGCCGTGCCGCAGATCAAATACGCCGAGACCGGTGGCATGTGGCAAGGCACCACCATCCTGCCGTTCGACGACACGATCCCGCAGAGCACGGAGGGCGACCAGGTCCTCACCGCCACGATCACGCCGAGCTCGGCCAGCAACTACCTCGAGGTCGAGGCCGTGCTGCAGGTCTCGGCCGCGGCGGCGATGTACCTCTCGGCGGCGCTCTTTCGGGACAGCGCCGCGGGGGCCTTCTCGGCGGCCGCGATCTACAGCGGCTCGACCGAGTACCAGTACCCCAAGCAGCTCGTGGTCAAGGGCCGCGTGCTGGCCGGCAGCACCTCGGCCACCACTTTTAAAGTGCGCGTCGGCGGCAGCAGCACGGGCGGCTTCCGCCTCAACACCACCTACGCGGGCGCCCAGCTCTTCAACGGGGTGGCCGTCTCGAGCCTGACCGTGCGCGAAGTCACGCCCTAAGCTCTGGCCCTGGCATCGTTCGCCGCTGGGGCCAGCCGGTCGACGGCGTTCTCGGCGATCGCCAGGCGGATGCGCAAGCGCTCGACCTCCTGCTGCTGGGCGGTCAGTTGCTGCCTGAGCAGGACCAACGACAGCACCTGGCCGGCGGTATAGGTATCGCCGGCGGGGCTGACGAGCTGGCCCTGGTAGAAGTGCCAGCCGGTCCACTGGCCCTCGGTGCCCGGCAGGTCGCCGAGCAGCATCTTGATCACCTGATGCTGGTGGCCGGGTATTTTGACTTGCCCCGATAACCAGCGGCGCACCGTGGTGCGGTGGACATTGAGCTGACGGCAGACGTACTTCTCACCGTGTTTCTCAAGCAGTGCACGTAAGTCCCTGGGCGGCCTCGCGTTCATCTCAAGAACGGGGGGCGCGGGCCGCGGCGCTGGGGCTGGCATGGCCAGCACTTCGGCGGCTGGGCCTTGGCTTCGCCAGTCGGTGCAGGCATCGTTGGGAGAGCGAAGCGTGGGGGCCGACACGGCCTGGGCGGGGCGTCTGTACTTTGGCATGTGCGACAGTTTCCTTTAGCAGATGCTCAACCGTCAACCCCCGTCCGAGGACGCATAATGTATAGTATGCCTTTACAGAATTGTAAAGGCACCGAGCACTTAGGGGGAGATGGTGCTCTGCGTCGTTCTAGCAGGTGCTAGAACGATGAGCAGAATGCACGAATGGCGGGGAAATCGTCAAGCTAGATCCGCAAACACAACCGCGGGGTTATCGGTCCAATGCCGGCATTTTTTGCAGACCATTCCACCGTTAAGGTTTGTGCTCACGAAGGTGTGGGTGCAGGCCGCTGTGATCTCCCGCTCTTTTCTCACCCTCTCGGCCTGCTCGGCGTCCTGCACTTTCTTGCGGGCTTCACTCTCCTCGCGATGTCGAGCAGCAGCACCAGGGAACATGCGCTCGAACTTTGCTTTAGCCCAGGGGCTGGGGTAGCTGTAGCCGGGGATGGAGATCCCCCAGGTCGGTGTGGTCATGCCGCCCCCTTGATGCCGTCATGCGGTCTGTCCTGCGCTCCATTACGCTCCATCGCGCACATCAGTGCGATCAGAGCCTTGCGCGTTTCTGGAGACTTCCCGCCGCCGTTGAAGCCATTGCAAAACTCAAGCGATACTGATGGCTGGTCATACGGCCAGATCGCCACGGTCACATCGTTATCGCCATCAAACAGGACGCGCAGTTGTCCTTCTCCCATGTCATCGCGCAGGAAAAGATCGCGCCCCTTCGGCCACGCCACAGGCTCACCCTGCTCTTGCTTGGCTGGCTGACCTTCCCAGAAAGCGGTCAGCGCCTCGGCTATGACCCGGCCAACTTCATCCTGCAAGGCGGCTGCGTTCGGCATGTACCCGATCCGACCCCAGCCACGCACCCGCTGGGCTACGTGCTGTGGCACGCTGTCGCTGTCGCTGACCATCTGGCCGTTGCTGTCAAAGATGTAGCCGTGGTGGTACTGGAAGGGCGGCTGGTACAGGGCCAAAGCGGCGGCGCGCTTGCTGCCGAAAGGGGGCTCGGCTGGGGCTTCTTGGGTTCGCATAATGGGGGTTCCGTTCACGGTTGCGGGATCACCGCCGCAGCGGCTTGGTGCAGTTTTTCTGCACTGAGTTCATGCCAGTGACCGTCGGCGCCGAGCACCAGCGGTGGGTGCTCGGGGTGCGTGGCGATCACCTGGTTGTCCTCACGCAGCGCCATGCGCGTGAGTGCGTCATAGCCGGGCGGCAGCTCGGCGAGGAAGGAGAGCTCACCGGCCACGGCGTTGCCCCTTCTCCCAGGCGTCACGGCAGTCGCTGTTGCACCAGCGGCGTGGGTCTTCGACCGCCTCACCGCAGTGCAGGCACTCGCCCGTAGGCTCCGGGCCGACGGGGCGCTTAGTGGCCATGGCGATGTTGCGGTCGATCTCTTCGCGCTCGGCGGCGATGTCGAGGTTGTCGCTCATTTGCGGGCCTCCAATTCGATCAGCAGGTCGATGTAGTGCTTGGCCTTCTCGAGGTCGGCCACGCCGTTCTTCTTGCGCCAGCGGCTCACGTACTTGATGACGTTGCCCTCGAAGTAGCCGAGGGCGTTGGCGTGGATGTACTCGACCGGCTGGATCGGCAGGTCCTTGTAGTGCCCGCCACCGACCTGGACGTTCAGCGGTGAGGCTGGCACCGGCAACGGAACCTCTGACCCGATAAGGGGGTGGAGGCAGGTCTTGTCTTCCGCGTGCAGGTCCTTGTGGTAGCCACAGTGCTCGCAGTAGTTGGGGTGGTCCGGTTCGGCGTTCTTGAACTTCGTGTTCATTTTTTCCCTTTCATGTAGTCCATCAGCGCGTCCTGCACGCTGCGTTTGGTTTGGCGTCGAGTCATCTCGAGCTCGTCGATCGTTCCCCTGGCTACCAAGTAGTGGAGGAACACGGGCCGATCTTTGCCGGCTTGAAATTGTCGCATCGGTCCCACGCGCTCAAGGATCTGGTCGTGGTACTCGAGGTTGGGGTCTTGGGCGAAGAACACCACTGTGTTGCAGTGCTCCTGCAGCCCGTCGACGCCGTGGCCCATGCTGGCGGGGTGGCCCAGCCAGAGCTTGCCTTGGCCAGCCTGAGCTGCGGCGAGGTCGCGCTCGTTCGCCAGGTTCAGGGCGTCAGGGAAGCGCTCACGCAGGCGCGTGAACTCGTGGGTGTAGTGATAGGACACCAGCAGCGGATCGTCGCCAGTGGCTTCTATGATCTCCTGCAAGGCGTCGAGCTTCTCATCGTGGAGCTTGACCCAAGTGACACCGTCCTCGAGGAACACGGCGCCGGCAGCCATCTGCAGGCACTTGCCGTACTTGGCCGCGGCGACCAGGGCCTCGACTTCATGCGCGCCGATCATGGTGAACAGCTCGCGCTCCATCTCGCGGTACTTGATCTTGGCGGTCGGTGGCAGCTCGACCTCGACCACGTTGACGATCGGGTCCTGCAAGTCGAACCAGTCCTTGGGGTCGAGCGTCAGGCAGATGTCGGCTAGGCGCGCGTGGATCTCATCGGCAGCGTGCTCGGCGGCACGCCACTGGTGGAACTGGCTGTTGCCGGTCTTCATCGGACGGAACCACCGCTCGCGGAACGCACTGAACGTGCGGCCCAGGCGCTGGCCTGCGTCTAGGAACCAGGTCTGGCCCCACAGATCCTCGAGGCCGTTGCTTGCTGGCGTGCCTGTGAGGTTCACCCAGCGCTGCACGTCCTTGTGCGCCACCTGGGCCAGGGCTTGGGCACGAACGCCGCCCTGGCGCAGCCTGAAGCTCTTCAGCTTGGTGCTCTCGTCAGCCACTACGGTGCGGAATGGCCAGGCCTTGCCGCTGTCCTCGAAGTGCTGGCGCAGCCAGACCAGGTTGTCGTAGTTGGTGGTGTAGACCTGGGCATCCTGGCGCAGTGCAGCTCGGCGCTGCTTCACATCACCGACCACCGGCACGACCTCCATGTCAGCCAGGTGCTCCCACTTGCTTGCCTCGTTGGCCCAGGTGTCGCGCGCCACGCGCAGCGGCGCCAGCACCAGGGTCGGTGCGTCCTCACCGCACACGTTGTGCAGGTGATCGAGGAACGTCATCGTGATCGAGGTCTTGCCCATACCGGGCTTGGCCCAAAGCGCACAGCGCTCGACCTCGGCTAGGTGGCGCATGGCCAACGGCGCGAAGGCGCGGGGGGTGTAGACGCGGCGGGTCACTTCGCGACCCTCATGGCCTTGCGGATCTGTCGCACGCGCTGCTCGGTGACACCAAACTCGTCGGCGATCGCCAGGGGTTTGATGCCTTCACGGATACGCTCGCGGATCAGATCCTGGCGCGCATCACGTTCTTGGATACGACGCCACCGCTGCAAGGCCAGGGCGAGCTTGGCTCTGCCCAGCTCGGCGAGGACTTGGGCTGGCACCTCGTACGTGAGCACCTTGCGCCCGTTCTCGAGCTGATAGGTGCGGCGCTTGATGCCGTCGTCGCGTTGGCGTACTTCGAGGACCTTCATGCTCGGGCCTCAAAGCGCAGTCGACCATTCGCGGCCTGGACGTAGCGAGCGCCGCCGGCCATGACCTGGGCCATCTCGCCGGCCTTGCGCTTCTCGCGGGTGCGAGCCTGGCGCTGGGCGCCGGTGAGCTTCTCGCGCTTGGCATCGCGGCCTTCGCCGAGCTTGTAGATCTTGACGACGTCGCGACCGCGGGCGTCCTTCTCCCAGGCACTGATGTGGCAGGCGCCAGCCTTGTGCATGGCGCGCGTGTACTCGAGCACGGTGACGTAGTGCAGGCCGGTGAGATCGGCCAGCTCCTGGCAACTGTGCACGCCCTCGAGCATGTACTTGATGAGCTGGGCGTTGGTCAGCGCGCCGATCTTGATCTGCTTGCGGCCCTTGATGTAGTCGGGCACTGGGCGGGTGAGGGTGTGCGTACTCATGCCAGCAGCGCCTCCACGCCCTCGAGCGTACCGATCACCTCGACACGCTGGCCCAAGGCCCGCATGCGCTTGTGCTCGCGATCCTGAGCACGCTCGCGTGCGTCGGCGGGGAAGGTCTTTATGGTGTCGGGGTTCTTGACCTCGACCCAGATGGTCGCCGCCTTTGCGGTGCTGACCGCGTAGCTGGTGCCACGGTCTCGGTGGACCTGGCGGATCGGCAGCATCACCAGGCGATCGGGCGCGCTGTTGCGACCGATCCACTGGACTTTACGAACCTCGCCGCCCATCGCCTTCACGCGCTTGACGAGGTAGTCCTCGATGTCGCGCTCAAGCATGGCGGACCCCCATGACCACCACCGCAGCGGCCAAGAACATGGCAGCGATGCACAGCAGCATCCACTTGGCCAGGTATTTCACGTTGCGGCGCCAGTGGATGGTTGGCATCGGCTCGATGGGGATCTGGCGCTTGACCTTGGCAACGCGGGCGGGGCGGTTCATACGGCACCGCCTTCCGTGTCGTCAGACGGCAGGTGCTGGACCGTGGTCGTAGCCTTGGCCTGCTCTTTCTCGATCGCCGCGTTGTACTCGTCGATAAGCGTGTTGATAGGGTTCTCGCCTGGCAGGTTGCGCGTTGCCTGCAATTCGCGGATGTAGTGGGAAGGCCCGACCAGCGCGCCAAGCACTCGGTGCAGGGCCTTGGCGGACACTTGAACTTTCAAACCGTCGGTCATGCCATCGCTCCTTGGATGCGAGCCAAGAGGCGGAACTTGCGGAAGGTGCGGCGCACGTCGGTTTGTGCCACTGGCACGTACTTGAACTTGGGGTGCGTCACATGGTGCGATGGCAGCGTGACCTTGGCACCTGCTGGTGCGAGTTTCTGGGTGATGTTCATATCGGATTCCTTTCCGGTTGGGTTGACGACGTTTGAAATTGTAGCAGATGCTAAACGCATCACAGATACCGAGGCTTGCGATTTTTTGCGCGGTTGTCGTAGATCGGCAACGCTTGCAAGTGGTCGGGGTTGATGCAGCGGTGGTTGTGGCACTGGTGATCTACCTCGTGGCCATCGGGCACAGGCCCGTAGAACTGCTCGAACATCAGGATGTGAGCCAGCTTCTTTGCGTGCTTGCCACCAGGCAGTCGCACGCTGATGCGCGGGTAGCCGACGTGCGGCCGCGACAGCGGGCCGTCGTGCTCCCAGCAGCCCGTGCTCTCGCACTGATCAGCGGGCACCGTGACGTGGGCGCAGAGCCGGTCGTACATGTCTCGGTACTGGGCCATCAGTCTTTGCGGTAGCGGTAGGTTTCAAAGCCAGCGGCTGCGAGCGGGATGCCCTGGGCCCAGTCGGGCGCAGTGCTCATCATTCGACCGAGCTCGTCGGCGTTGAACTCGTCGGTGTCTGGTGTCTCGGTCAGCAATTCGTCGTGCACTGAGAGCACAATCTCGTAGCCGGCCTGCTCGATCGCTGGCATGTTGTAGGCCAGGATGTCGCGGGCGAAGGCCTGCGTGGCGTTCTCGATGATCTTGCCGCCGTAGGTTTTGATGCGACCCCACTGGCGCGTGTACTGGTTCACGCCGAAGTAGGTGATCTGCCCATCGTCATCGACGCTCGGGTTGATGTAGCAGAGGTAGCGGCCAGAGGGCAGGCGGATGCGCAGCCAGGCACCATCGCGGCGGGCCTTCAGGTGCTGGCCGATCGGGAACGACTCGCCTGGGTTCTTGATGGCCGAGCGCACGGATGAACCGGCGGCAGCCCACAGCGCTTCGGTCGCAGCGTGAGCATCGCGCCAGGCGCGCTTTAGCACCTCGCAAGCCACGTAGACCTCCATGGACAGGCCAAGGGTGCGGCGCTTCTTGGTCGCCCACTTCCACATGCCCTGGGCGTTCTCGAGCGCTTCACGCGAGGCCGTGGCCCATACCGCTTTGGCCAGGTCGTCGAGGTCCATCTGGTACACCACGGCGAAGGTCAAGAACGCCGCGACGCCACCCTCGTATCCAAGACCCAGCTCCATGACCTTACCGATCTGGCGCTTCTGGCCCGTGGCTTCCTTCGGGTCGATGTTGAACGAGCGACCGTAGGCCACCTTGTAGAGATCCTCGCCGGTGCCGTTGTCGAAGTCGGCGAAGGCCTTGAGCTTCCAACGCTCGCCGGCCAGGAACGCAAGGCCACGGCCCTCGATGTTGGACAAGTCGGCGATCGTGAGCTTCTTGCCCTCGGGCGCCACGATGCAACCGCGCACGGCGTTGGCCGTCAGGCCGATCACGTTGTCGAACACCACGTCGGCGTAGCCACCCTTGAGCGCCTCGACTCCCTGGTCCAGGTACTCGGGCAGCATGTCTTCTGCCAGCTTGCGCGAAACCTTGAAGTGATCGGCCACGAGACCGATGTCAGGGCGTGGCATGTTTTGCGGCTGGAAAATGCGGCCAGCCCATCGCGCTGTGCGCTGGGCGCCGGCGAACTGCAGCGTGTTGCGCAGGCGGCCGTCGTCGCTGGTCGCCTTGACCAGGGCCTTGTACTTGGCGGTCGATGTCTTGGTTGACTCGAGGCGGATCGACAGCAGCAGCTTCACGCCATCGGGCAGGGCGGGGTCCTCGATGCGACGGCGCAGTGTGTCGGCCTTGAGGTCGGGCAGGTCGACGCCGTACTCGGCGCAGATGAACGCGAGCAACTGGTCGCGCTTGCTGGCGCTTTGCACCAGGCCGTCGGTGGCTTCGTGCATCTCCTGCTTGAGCCGCTTCTGTTCGAGCGCCACGGCGTCGATCGCAGCGTGCGCGAGCTCGACATCCACGGCCACGCCGCGGTCGTTGATATGCTGATCGAGGTGCCAGATGGCGAGCTCGGGATGGCCTGGGCGGTAGTTCCAGGTGGGCAGGGCTTGATCGCTGGCGCGCATGGCCACGATGTCCTGGCGCGAATACTCGAGGAACTCGGCCCACTCGAGGGGGTGGGTGTCGCGCGTGGCGCGGCGCAGCTTGCTGTTCTTGGGGCGGGGTTTGCAGAAGAGCTGGATCAGCTCGCGGCCGCGCTTGTCTTTGGCCTGGTCGGCCTCAAGGCCCACGATCTGGCCGATCTTGTCCAGGCTGCCTGGCAGGCCGTGCGCCATGGCCTTGATCATCGTGTCAATCCAGCGCTCGACGGGTATGTCGATGCTCCAGCAGCGGCGCAGCAGCGTGCGGTCGAACATGGAGTTGTGGGCCTTGACGATGATCCTCGGATCTTTGAGCAGCTCGAGCAGTGCGCGTGGGCGCTTGCGGCCAGTGCAGTCAACGACCACTGGCTCGCCATCGTCGAGGGCCCACTGGGCCACGGTGATCTCGGTGCTGGGGTGCTCCGCATAGCGGTGCGTGCCGTGCGCTTTGAGATCGCACTCGCTGAAGGTTTCGGTATCGAGCCAGAGGATTGTCATGTTGTGCTTTCGTTTTGGTGAGAGCCGGTGGCCTCCACCGGGAACCCCCAGCGGCCGACTCTCAACAAAAAACACCCGTTCCGAGGCTTCCCTGAATATGCTTGCGGCTCTGCCAGGGGAGCTCGGTGCACCTCCGCATGAAATCTGCGCGGGAGCGGTGGGCACCTAAGCCTCGGCTTGTTAGCTGGTGGGTGAGTCCAACTGTGGGAACGCAGAGCCCCGCGTGTTCCTTACGCGAAGTCTTCGGCGTCGGCGCCTTCAGCCACGTCCTCGAACTCATCGCTGTCGGCTGGGCGGCCTGCACTGAAGCTGTCGCCGTCAGCGAAGAACTGGATGCCACGGAGCTGGGCGTTCACGCGCTGACCGTAGCCGTTGTCCTGTGCCCACAGCTCGATGCTGGCGTTCACGTAGCAGCCAGAGTAGGGGCGGCCCGAGGTTTTCTTGAGCGGTGTGCGATCGCGGTCGATCACGGTAGGCGCTGCGTTCTCCTGGGCGCTGGGCGACAGGAAGAAGTTGCCGGGGTAGCCGTCGTAGTTGGGCTTGGCATCGCCGTCGTGCAGTGCCAACTTGTCCTGCTTTTCCAGGGCCTTGAAGATCGCGTCGGCCTTAGCGTTCCACTTCTCTTTAGCGACGGCCTTCTGCTTGGCGCGGATCTCTTCGATCTGTGGATGATCTGGCGGAATGATCAAGCCGCAGTTGAACTTCGGCTTCGCGTTGGCATCAGCGCCAGGCATGGTGGTGGCCTCGAACAGGCCCTGGGCGAAAGAGAGGCGCACGTTTTTGAGGAGGATGCGGCCGATGGGTTGGTTGGTAGACATAGAAAAAGTCCTTTCAGGTTGAAAAAATTAAGCGAGATCGTCAGCGGTGGTCACGTCGGTGAAATCATCAACGACCGGCGTGACCACCAGGGCCGGACGTGAATCGGATACGGGCGCCACATGTGGCTTGCCCTCGTTTTGGGTGATGAGCGTCTGCAGCTTCGGCCACTGACGTGGGCCGATCGTGCCGGCCTTGGCCAACTTGTCGGCGGTGGTCGGGCTGATCAACTTGAAGTCGTACATGTCCTCGAGCTTGACGCGCATGGTCTTGAGGGTTTCCTCGGCGACCTTGGCGTCAGTCCACTGGCGTGCGCCGCGCTTGCCCTGCACCAGCTTGAAGTCAGGCACGGTGTCGCCGGCGAGCAGGCGGCGCTCGGTCTCGGCACGGATCGCCTTGCACCAGTCCTCGATCATGTCGACCTTTTTCAGGGCGGCGCTGATCCAGGCGCTGTTGCAGACCTTGATATGCGACTCGTCGGCCACGTTTAGGTCGTCGAAGTCGCCGGCGTCTGCAGGACCGCTGCCGTCGTGCGTGGCGTTCCATACCTCATCGCGCAGGGCGGGGCAGGTGGCCTTGGCCTTGCAGAACTTGCACGCCTTCTCGGCTGGGCGAAGGAAAGCCTCGCGCCATGCGTCGTCCTGGTTGGACGAGCTGGCGACCTGGCAGCTTCGCACTGCGCTGCGCGCGGTGCCCGTTGCCCAGGCCTCGAGCTCCTCGACGCTGCAGTCCCACTCGCTGGGCGCCGACTTGATGCGGGGCTGGCTGATGGCCATGCGCACGCGATCGAAGTCAGCGACCAGGCCCTGATAGGCCTGCAACGCGCCGAGCCCATAGAGGCTCATCTGTGGGTTCTTCTCAGCGTCGACCTCGACCCCGCGGCCGTACTTGAAGTCGATGACGATCAGCTCGTTGCCACGGGCAATGATCACGTCGGCAGTGCCCCAGGCGGTGTGCTCTTCGACGTCGAGGTAGCTCGAGTAGTTGACACGGATGTCAGCGAACACGATGCCGTCGTCGCCCTTGAGGTCTATCACGTAGTCGATGCAGACCTGAACGTGCATGGCCATGTCGTCATCCACCACGAAGGTGTAGACGGCCTCGGCCATGTCGCAAGGCTTGCCTCGGCTGTCCAGGTGGATCTGGCGGCCGATGTAGGCGCTGGCTGGGCGTTCATCCTGCAGCGCCCAGGTCAGGACCTGGTGCGCCGCGGTGCCCTCGGCAGCGTAGTCGTTGGTGTTATCTGGCGCGCCGTCCTCGAGGACCATCTTGCCTGGGCAAAGCATGATCGACTCGAACTTGCTGGCGGACCAGTAGCTGTGTGCAGCTTCAGCCATTGCTGGCTCCAATCAAGCGCTGCAGGCTTTCGCGGTGGCTGTCATCCACACCAGAGAGGATCTGCTGCGCGAAGCTGCGGCGTAGGTTGTTGCGGTACGCGTCCGCGACGGCCTGCTCGATGTCCTGGTTGCGCTGTGTGTTGCTGTTGTGCGCACCCATGTCGACCTTGGCGATCACCCAGCGGTAGAGGGTGTTGCTGTTTGGCTCGATCTTCACTTCGCTGTCGACGTGGTGAACGAGCGCCAACTTGATCTCGCCGGCAGCCTCAACCACTACGGTGTCGTTTTCCGCCACATCGAGGTGGGTGACGTAGGTGTGACTCTTCACCTTTGGGGTGGCAGAGCGGTAATGGCGAGACGTGCCTGGGGCTTCGATCTCGTCGAACTCTCCGACCTTGAGGTCGAAGATCACATGGACAGTGCGCGCGTCTTCGCGCAAGAGGGCTGCGATGTTCTTATCCATGATCAGGCAGCCTCGAGCTCGGCCAGCTTGGCGTTGACGGCGGCCAGGGCGTCGGCCCACTTGGCTTCGGGCAGATCTTTGAACGTCTTCACGCCCATGCTGGCAGCCACGGCTGCAGCAGCTTCACGGCTCTTGCCGGCCAGTGCGAACACTGCTTTTTGCAAAGTAGGGTAGTCGACTGAGCTCGCGGCCTCGCTCGAGGAGGCACTCGACGCAATAGGGGAAGCGGTCGATGTGGCCGCAGGCGTGACGTTTCCCTCAGTAGTCGCAGCAGTCGAGGCTTGCGACGCGGCCGCCGCAGATTGAGCAGTGGGGGTTGGTTCGGCGGCCGTCTTCTTGGGCGCAGCGCTTGCCTTGGCAGTAGCTTGGCCAGGGGCAGGCTCGCGGGCCTGCACAGGGACGTTTCCCAGGGCGGCACCAGAGCTGGAGAGGACGCCGATCAAGGCGTTGATGGCTGCCGTGTTATCGGCCAGGGCTTGTTCGAGAGACATAGTTGCTTCCTTTCGGGTTTAGCGGTTGAAAATTAAATTGTAGCAGATGCTACAGCTCGAGGGAAAAAATATATGCGGGGGTTTACGAGCACCACCACGAAACGAGGGCCAGGCCGAGACCTGCGCCGATGGTGATCGCCACCAGGTAGTCGAGGACGATCTGGCCGATCGGCTCCGGTTCGATCATCGCGTGTTGCCGGTAGTGGTACATGTTGAGTCCTTTCAGGTTTGGCGTTGTTGACGTGAGAAAGTGTAGCAGATGCTAAAACCACCAACAAATAAAAACCCGACTGAAAAGCCGGGTTTTTACCCACCCCCGCGGCCAATCAGTCGAGGAGCAAGATAAGACCGACCACACCGAAAGCACATGCAGCAGCAGTCATCCACGACAGCAGACGCACGCGCCGGCGCAGCTCGTCGAGGGGGTCGTCCCAGATTCCACCATGTTGCACCAGGTAGTTGATGCGCTGCTTGATCTGCTCGTTGGTCATCGGATCAGTCCTATGAGTTTGATGATGAATGGTTCGTCTACCCGGCCGGTGAGCTTGGTGTGCTCATAGACCAGAGATACCAGCGTGCCGTAGGTATCGGGGTCTGGTCTGAGACCGGCATCACGCACCGCAGCAGCGACAGCGCTCACGCACATCGAAAGCGTTGCGTCATCTACGGATGAGGCTTTTGCGTTCTGCTTGCTGTCGAGCCAGCCCGCTGGCAACTGCAATTTAGTCTCAATCTCACGCGCCACTTTCTCGCTGACTTCGCGTGAGGGATTCGGGCCGGCGAGCTGGGCGATGTAGCTGCCGTTGCTGTGTCCGAGCTTCTTGGCCAGCGAGGTGGGCCCGCCCCACTGGGTCATCAGGACGCGCAGGTTCTCGCGTCGAAGGTCGTACACGGAGTTCATGGCCGGGCAGCGTAGCAGGGCTTACCACCTTGCTGCAATATCTTTACAACCTGCTAAACTCCGCGCCATGAAAACCATCACCTCCATGAAGGCCTGGATGGCCGCGGCCACGGTCGACGAACAAGAAACCCTCGCCGAGCGCGTAGGGACCACGCGCGGCATGTTGTACCAGTACGCCGGCGGACATCGCACCGCCAGCTCTGAGCGCGCCGGTGCCATCGAGCGGGCCACCGCTGAGATGCACAAGGCCAGCAAGGGCCGACTGCCCAAGATCTACCGCACCGATCTGTCCGAGGCCTGCCTGCAGTGTGAGTACGCGCAGCGCTGTCTCAAGGGCCAGGCGATCGTGAGCGAGTTCCCCATCGTCGATAGCAAACAACTGGAGATGCCCGTATGACCTGGTGGCAAGTCGTTGGCCTGTGCTTTTTCTTCTACCTGATGGGCTTCTTCACTGCGGCACTGGCCTGCGCGGCGCGCGATGACGACGATCGCGTGATCGAGGAGGCCCGTCGTTCAGCGGGGGCGCTCCATGATTGATGTGTTGCACCTGGGCATGCGCGTGATGCTGCCGAGCGGCAACATCGTGACGCTCGTGCGCACCGATGGCGCCGACTGGGTGTGCGAGTACACCGAGTTCGCCCGCGCCAGGGGCGAAGTCAATTTCACCGACGCCTGGCTGCGTCGTTGGGCCCACAAGGTCTGAGCGGTTTTACTTTCTGCTACAGTCAAGCCTGCCAAGCCCGTTCACTGTGTCGTCATAGGTGGGGATACCGGCCCGTACACAGCGGGCAGGGTTTGGCGACTCGGTATCCCCACCTATGGCGCTTTTTTGAAAGTCGCCAATGTTCAAGTTTTCAACCGCGGGTGATGTATGACAAACGTCCATCACATCACCCCGCACCTTCTCGATGTCGAAGCCCCCGCTGCCATTCGTGATCTGCCCGCCTGGGTGATCTGGCGCTTCGAGGCCATCCCTGGTGGCGGCAAACCTCGCAAGGTTCCCTACTACGCCAACGGCGGCAAGCGTCACGGTGAGCAAGGCGGACCCAAAGATACAGCCAACCTCGTGACCTTCGACGCTGCCAAAGCGGCAGCAGCCCGACGCGGCTATGACGGCGTCGGCTTCGCAGCTCTGCAGCAGTTCGGCATCTGTGCGCTCGACTTCGACAACTGCATCATCGACGGCAAGATCCACCCCGAGGTCGAGGCGGTGCTCGGCGACTCGTACGCTGAGTTCAGCCCCTCGGGCCAGGGCATCCGTGTCTTCTTCAAAGGCGACCTCGGCAACGGCAAGAACATCCGCGGCACCGACTTCGGCATGGAGTGCTTCAGCACGCGCGGCTTCGTGACCTTCACCGGCAACACGCTCGACATCACCGAGCTGCTGGGCAACACCGATGTGGTCGCGCCTTTGCCCGATGCGGTCTACCAACTGCACAGCGAGCGCTTCCAGCGCAGCTCTGAGCCCCTCGAGACGGGCACATCGGGTGAACCTGCAGGCCTGACCATTCCGCAGATCGAGGAGTGCCTGGCGGCGCTGCCCACGGACCTGCACTACGACGACTGGCTGATGGTCGGCATGGCCATCCACTGCGAGACCCAGGGCGCGGGCTTTGATCTGTGGGACGAGTGGAGCATGAGCTCGGGCAAGTACAGCTCGCGCGAATACAACGAGGACCGCTGGCGCTCGTTCGGCAAGGGCAACGGCAACCAGGTCACGGGGCGCAGCCTGGTGCACCTGGCCAACGAGCACGGCGCCAGCATCAAGCTGAACGCGCCGGCAAGCCCTGAAGAGTTCGAGGCCTTGGTCGACGATGCGGCTGCCAGTGTCGAGCCGGGCAAGCCCCCGCGCTACCACTTCGAGCCCGTGCATGAGTTCTCGAGCGTCACGGCACTGCCTTGGATCGTCAAGGGCGTGCTGCCCAAGGCAGGCCTCGGCGTGGTCTACGGCGCCAGCGGCTCGGGCAAGTCCTTCGCCGTGCTGGACATGAGCCTGGCCATCGCTCGAGGCGTCGAGTGGCGTGGCAAGCGCGTGACGCAGGGCAGGGTAGCCTACATCGCGGCCGAGGGTGCTGATGGTTTCAGAAAGCGCCTGGCGGCCTACGCCCAGCACAACAGCATCGACCTGGCCCAGGTGCCGATGACGGTGCTCAACGCCGCACCCAACCTGCTCGAGAAGACAGACGCCAAGGACATCGTCGTCGGCATCCGTGCCAGCGGTGGTGCGGATCTGATCATCATCGACACCTTTGCACAGACCACACCAGGCGCGAACGAGAACGCCGGCGAGGACGTGGGCAAGGCCTTGAGCCACTGCAAGCGCATCCACGAGCTCACGGGCGCCATGGTGGTGCTGATCCACCACAGCGGCAAGGACGCCAGCAAGGGCGCGCGTGGCTGGTCAGGCCTGCGTGCCGCTGCCGACGCTGAGATCGAGGTGGTGCGCGAGGCCAGTGGCCGCTACCTGCGCCTGTCCAAGAACAAGGACGGCGAGGACGGCCTCGAGTGGGGCTTTGACCTTGAGGTGGTGCAGCTCGGCGTCGACGAGGACATGGACCCCATCACGAGCTGCGTGGTGATCGAGGCCCAGATGCCAGTCATCGGGGCTGGCGCCACGCGCAAGTTGGGCGTGGTCGAGAAGGTCGTCAACGATGTGATCCAGGAGTTCGCGATCGCGCAGACCGAAGGTATTGAGGTCGGCCCAGTGCTGGCCGAGGCGGTCAAGCGCATGGAGCCGCCGACCGATGGCAAGCGAGACACACGCAAGATGCGTGCGCGCAAGGCGCTCGAGTCCCTGTGCTCGGGCGATGACTCACCCTACTGGCTTGCAGACGATGGCTGCATCGCGGTGTGCTGAAAGGATTGAACGATGAGCTGCATTAGAAGTTGCTACGACAAGGAGAGCCCAAACTTTGGGCACGGCGAGTGCGCGACCTGCGTGCATCGTGATGGCAGGCCAGTGAACGAGGGCAAGGCCATCAAGCTGGCCATGGGAGAGGCCAACGATCGACGGCTAGAGGCAGAGAAGCAAGAGCCTTCGGCAAAGATCGTTGACTGCGATTTCCTTGGCCAGCCAATCGCGCACTTCTATGGCAAGAGCCTACCCATCGGCACGCTGCTCTACACCAGCCCGCAGCCAAAGCGTGAGCCGCTGACGGAAGACGCCATACACGACATCTGGCTGTCGATGTGGGGCAATGGTGCGTGGTCAACGGGAGAGCGACGAAAACGATTTATCAGAGCAATCGAAGCCGTTCACGGCATTAAGGGGGAATGAAATGCACAGGTTACTAGGTTCATTCTTCGCAGTGTTTTGCGCTTTTATGGTTGGCTGCACAACAGCACATTGGTGCTGGATGTCTCGCACTTGTGTTCTGGAAAAACAAACTGCCCACGGCATTAAGGGAGAAGCATGACAGGCTTCAAAGTTGTGCGATGGTTTCTATCGCTGCTTCGCCCACCAGTGAAGGAGCCAACGCTCTGCGAGCTGGCGCAAGAGGTGGCCGAGCTGCGCAAGCTGGTCGATTCGCTGTGCGTACATACCCAACCAGAGATGGCCGATGGCACACCAGAACACAGTGCGCGTCTTCGATTGGCCGGAAAGGCACGCTACCGTGGTTTCAGACTGATGCTAGATGAAGCAGCACGCGCCCAGCTCGCCGAGCTTGAGGGCAAGAAGAAAGAACTGCTGGAGGACTTCCCAGCCTTAAGGACCGAAGCATGAAACTCCACCAAATACCCGACCCAGTGACCGCCGAGGAGCGCTACCTGCTGGACCAGATTGAGGGTTTGCAGCGCGCCTACATGAAGGCAGCCGAGCCCTTTGTTGAGCGCTTGAAAACCATCGCCGCGTGCAAGCAGCCGAGGTTTTTCATCGAGATCGAACCAAGCGATACGGTGAACCATGCGAACAGGTTTACACAATGAACGCGCAACATTTTGCGGATTGGGCAGTGCAACACTGCAACACGACGTGCAACTTGCAACGAGTTGCAGTGTTGCGCAGCTTCAAAAAGTGCAATGCAATGCAACACCACCCTATAGGGGTGTTGCAGTGTTGCACTGAAGCGGGGGTATTTACATGCTGAATGAGCAAAATTCTGCACGTTCAGCCCTGGAACTCCGAGCACGCAACGAACGCGCAAAACTTTGCAGAAAGGGGCTGGTCATGCAAAAGCAGATCGCATTGAACGAGAACGGCCGACGCATCGGCGAGTCACACCCACGAGCCAAGCTGCTGGACAGCGAGGTCGACCAGGTCCTGGCACTGCTGGAGGCTGGGCTGAGTTACGCCGAGGTGGCGCTCAAGTTCGAGGTGAGCAAGTCCTGCGTGGCGCACATCGCCACGGGTCGACGTCGAGGCCAAGCGATCGAGCGGACGGTGCGCGTATCCGTCAGCTAATAGCATCGCGCTAAATTCAGACCATGAGCAGCAAACCCTTCGACTGGAAACCCGCCTACCTGGCTGCCTTGCAGCAGGTGCCGGTCATCAAGCACGCCTGCGAGGCGGCGGGCATCGACCGCACCACCGCCTGGCGTGCCCGTGAGGCCGACGAGGCGTTCGCCAAGGCCGAGCAGGAGGCCATGGAGGAGGGCATCGACCGCGCCGAGCAGGAGGCCTTCCGTCGTGGCGTGGTGGGCTTTGAGGAGCCTGTCATTGACAAGGGGCGCCTCACCTACCGCTATGAGCGCTACGAGGTCGAGGACATCGACGGCAACAAGGAAGAGCGCTGGCGCATCTGCCTCGACGAGAACGGCCAGCCGATCCCGCTCACCGTGCGCAAGCACAGCGACGCCATGCTCTCGCTCGTGCTCAAGGGCCGACGCAAGAAGGTCTACGCCGATCGCACCGAGCTCACGGGCCCCGAGGGCGGCCCTGTGCAGCAGGTAGATGAGACCGCCAAGGCGGCGCGCGTGGCCCAGTTGCTGGCCATCGCCCAGCAGCGCAAGACCGAGCAGGACCAGTTCGGGGATCTGGCGTGATGCTGATCGTCCTCATCGGGTGCGTGATCGACGCGCTCTTTGACCTATGACCCCACAACAAGCGCGCGACCTCGAGCGCTACCTGACACCCAAAGAGCGCGAGGAGCTCAACGCTCTCGTGCTGGCCGACCTCGAGGCGCATCGCTGGCGCCCGCTGCCTGGTCCGCAGACCATGGCGTACCACTGCGAGGCCGACGTGATCGGCTTTGGGGGCGCTGCCGGCGGGGGCAAGACCGATCTCGCCATCGGCACGGCGCTCACCAAGCACTACCGCACGCAGGTGTTCCGCCGTGAGGGCCCGCAGCTCAAAGGCATCACCGACCGCCTGGCCGAGATCGTAGGTGGGCGCGACAACATCAACGGCAACCCGCCCGTGTACCGCGACGCCGACGATCGGCAGATTGAGTTCAACTCGATGCCCAACCTCGGCGACGAGACCAAGTACCAGGGCCGGCCCAAGGACTACCTGGTGATCGACGAGGCGGCCAACTTCCTCGAGCAGCAGGTGCGCTTCGTCAAGGGCTGGGTGCGCACGACGCGCCCTGGCGTCAAGACCCAGACGCTGCTCACCTTCAACCCGCCGACCACGGCCGAGGGCCGCTGGGTGATCGCGTTCTTCGCGCCCTGGCTGGACAAGAAGCACCCGCTCTATCCCACCGCACCCGGCGAGCTGCGCTACGTGTACGTGGACCCGATCACGGGCGATGACGTATGGATCGACGACAACGATGCGCGCGAGTTCGTGTTCAAGGGCAACGAGCGCGTGTATGCGTTCGACCCGCTCGACTACCGGCCCGAGGAGATCATCAAGCCCGAGTCGCGCACGTTCATCCCCTCGCGCATCACCGACAACCCATTCCTGGTGTCGACCGGCTACATGTCGCAGTTGCAGTCACTGCCCGAGCCGCTGCGCAGCCAGATGCTGCTCGGCGACTTCCACGCCGGCATCGAGGACGACCCCTGGCAGGTCATCCCGACCGCCTGGGTCGAGATCGCCCAGGCCCGCTGGCGCAAGCGCTCACCCAAGGGCGAGATGCTCTCGCTCGGTGTCGACGTGGCTCGAGGCGGCAAGGACAACACCATCCTCGCGCCCCGCCACAAGACCGAGCACACCTCGCTGTGGTTCGACGAGCTGCAGGTGCACCCAGGCAAGGAGACGCCGAGCGGTCGCTCGGTGGCGGGCCTCGTCATCGCCTCGCATCGCGATCACTCCCCGATCCACATCGACGTGATCGGCGTGGGCGCGAGCCCGTACGACGTGCTGGTCGACACCAACCAGCCGGTGTATGGCGTCAACGTGTCCGAGCGCGCCAACAGCCTCGACAAGTCGGGGCGCCTGTCGTTCTTCAACCTGCGCAGCCAGTTGTGGTGGCAGTTGCGTGAGGCGCTGGACCCCGAGGCCGACAACGGCATCGCGTTGCCCCCGGACCAGGACCTGCTGGCCGAGCTCTGCGCCCCGCGCTGGGAGATCTCGGGCATGACGATCAAGGTCGAGAGCCGCGACGACATCGTCAAGCGCGTCGGGCGCAGCCCCGACCGCGCGAGTGCCGTGGTGCTGGCGCTGATCGACACGCCGAAGATCCGCAACCTGCGCGCCCTGGGCGAGTCGGACAACTCGAGCCTGGACTGGGACCCGTACAAGTAGGCGGGGTGTCCGTGTCCTAAAACGCGCACAGCACAATGCTCGGAACTCACAGGAGTCCTGAAAATGTGCATGAGCTCGCCCGATATTCCCGCGCCACCCCCACCCGCCCAAGAAGTAAAACAGCCTGAGACTCAAGCGCTCAAGGACTCCGCACGCCGTAACCGCGCCACTGCTGCGATGGGTGGCGGTTCGCTTCTGACCGGCCCAAGCGGGATCGCCCCTGGCGGCCTCACCACCGGCAAGACCTCTCTGCTCGGCCAGTGATGGACGGCAAGCCGATCAACAAACGACAGCGCACGCTGGCGCGCAAGGCGGCGCTGTGGAACGAGCGCTCGAGCTGGATCACGCACTGGCGTGACATCAGCGACTACCAGCAGCCCCGCGCCGGGCGCTTTGTCGTTACCGATCGCAACAAGGGCGACAAGCGCGCCAACAACATCCTCGACAACACCGCCGTGTTCGGCGCCCGTACGCTGGCCGCGGGCCTGATGTCAGGCGTGACGAGCCCCGCGCGTCCATGGTTCCGCCTCGAGATCCAGGACAAGGACCTGATGGAGTCGGGCAACGTCAAGGAGTGGCTGCACCAGGTGGCCACCATCCTGCGCGCGATCTTCGCCGGCTCGAACACCTACCGCAGCCTGCACACCATCTACGAGGAGCTGGGCCTCTTTGGCACCGGCGCCTCGATCATCCTGCCCGACTACGACAACGTCCTGCACCACTACCCGCTGACCGTGGGCGAGTACGCACTGGCCACCAACGCCAAGGGCGAAGTCGACACGCTGTGCCGCGAGTACCAGATGACGGTCGAGCAGATGGTCGGCCAGTTCGGTCTCGAGAACGTCAGCCAGACGGTGCGCGATCTCTACAACCGCTCGAACTACGACACCTGGATCGACGTCGTGCATCTGATCGAGCCGCGCCGCGAGCGCGACACGCGCAAGCTCGACGGCAAGAACATGCGCTTCGCCTCGCTCTACATGGAGCCGGGCAAGGACAACGTCGACAAGTACCTGAGCGAGTCGGGCTTCCGCCGCTTTCCGGCGCTCACCCCTCGCTGGGTGGTCACGGGCAACGACGTCTACGGAACCAGCCCTGGCATGGAGTGCCTGGGCGACGTCAAGCAGTTGCAGCACCAGCAGCTCCGCAAGGGCCAGGCGATCGACTACCAGGTCAACCCACCGCTGCAGGTCCCGACCAAGTACAAGGAAGCCGGTAAGGCCCGCCTGCCGGGCGGCGTGTTCTACGTCGACAGCATGGGCCAGAACACCGGCGTGCGCTCTGCGTTCGAGGTGCAGCTCAACCTGCAGCACTTGATGCTGGACATCCAGGACGTGCGCGAGCGTATCCGCAGCGCGTACTACGCCGACCTGTTCCTGATGCTGGCGAACGATACGCGCTCCAACGTGACCGCGACCGAGGTCGCCGAGCGCCACGAAGAGAAGCTCTTGATGCTCGGCCCCGTGCTTGAGCGTCTGCACAACGAGCTCCTGAGCCCGTTGATCGACACCGCGTTCGACTTCGCGAGCCGGGCGGGCATCCTGCCACCGGCCCCGAAGGAGCTTGAGGGCATGGACCTCAACGTCGAGTTCATCTCGGTGTTGGCCCAGGCCCAGCGCGCCGTGGCCACCCAGGGCATGGACCGACTGCTCGGCACCGTCAGCCAGATGGCTGCGGCCAAGCCCGAGGTGCTGGACAAACTCGACTTCGACCAGATCGTCGACGACTACGGCGATGCCTATGGCGTCAACCCGAAAGTCATCCGACCCGACGCCGAGGTCGCGACGCTGCGCCAGCAGCGTGCTGCCGCCCAGCAGGCGCAGGCCTCCGCGGCGGTCGCACCGCAGGTGGTCGAGTCTGCCAAGACCGCGAGCGAAATCGACACCGACAACCTGGGCGACGTGATGAACAGCCTGATGGGCTACAACACCCCAGGCGCCCAGTCAGCCTAAGACAAGGACCCCACCATGAACCTGATCGACATGAAGAACACGGTCAAGACCAAGGACTCGAGCCTGGTCTCACCCGTTGAGAACGACGAGTATCCGTACGGTCTGCGCCTGCAGTTGAGCAACGACGAGCTCAAGAAGCTCGGCATCACCGAGCTGCCCGCCATCGACAGCGAGCACAAGCTCGTCGCCCTGGTCTGCGTGGTCGGCCTCAACATGAACGAAACCGCGGGCGAGGGCGAACCCTACCGCAGCATCACCTTGCAGATCGAGCAGATGGCCCTGGCCCCCGCCAAGGAAGAGGCGGGCGAGTCGAAAGACGCCGCCAAGACCATGTACCCGACGATGCTCGGCTAACCCCTTCACCCCACGCGCCAGCGAGGTCTCAACCACCGGCCAACTTTCACAGGTGTCCCATGAACGTCCAGGAAATCAGCATCGTCGTCGATGACGGCGGTCGCTCTCAAGCCCTCTCCATCAGCTCCACCAGCGCCCAAAGCGCGGTGATCAACACCAACAGCGTGCTGGTCACTCCGACCGTCGACGTGTTCGTGCGCCAGGGGACCAACCCCACGGCCGTGAGCGACGGCACCGACATCCTGCTGCTGGCCAGCACCTCCTACCGCCTGGCCGTGATGCCCGGCAAGAAGCTCGCGTTCAAGACCGCGAGCGCCACCGGCACCGTCTACCTCACGCAAGGCGCGTAATGTCGATCGGCATCCCCTCGCTGCGCCTGGGCCAACGGGCCCGCAGCGCCGCCGGCGTGCTCTACAACCTGCTCAAGTACACCGAGCAGCTCGACAACGCGCTCTGGCTCAAGACCGCCAGCACGGTCACCGCCGACCAGGCCGTGGCGCCCGATGGCACCACGACGATGGACCTGGTCACCGCGAGCGCGGGCTCGAACGTGCACGCGATCGGCCAGAACTACACGTTCACCAACGGCGTGCAGTACACGTTCTCGCACCACCTCAAGTACACCAACACCCAGTTCGCATCGCTGCGGATCTACGACTCCTCGCAGTTCCCGCACATCACGTTCGACCTGGTGAACGGCACGATCGTCGACACCCAGGCCGGCATCACCGGCACGATCACCGCCGTGGGCGGGGGCGTCTATCGCGTCACCGCAACCAAGACCGCCGCCGCTTCCGGTGTCGGCAACGCCACGCTGTTCCTGCAACCCAACGCCACCAACCGTGGCGCAGGCTGGCTGGCCGCGGGCACTGAGACCGTGCTCGCCTGGGGTGCGGATCTGCGCGTCGGCGCGAGCGCGGGCACCTACCAGAAGGTCGCGGGCTGATCGGCTCCGTATCCGTGAGCTAAATCGCGCGCACTACGATGCGCGCGTGGCAACTACTAACGACCCGACAGACCTGAAACGTCAAGAACGCGAAGCCGAAACCGAAGAGGTGGGGGCACGCAAGGCCAGACGTAAAGAGCTGCAGGATCTGCAGTGGTTGCTCGGTCACCCCCAAGGGCGCCGCATCGCCATGCGACTTCTCGATGAGGCGGGCGTGTATCGCAGTTCTTTCAACCATAGCGGCAGCGTTATGGCGTTCCAGGAAGGCAAGCGACACATCGGCCTGTTTCTCACCGCGGAGTTCCTCGAAGCGTCACCCGATGGGTTTATGAAAGTGCTCAAAGAGTACAGGACCAAAGAATGACAGATACGACTGCGGCAACCAGCACAACTACCTCTGACGCTGGGGAACCGACCACCACTGATAGCACTGCTGCAACCGCTGCAGGCACCACGGACACGTCCACGACCGAAACGTCAACGACGACCACCGAAGCCAACGCGCAGAACACGGACACCAAGGCCACCGAGCCCGTCGTGCCCGAGTCCTACGAGCTGGTGATGCCTGATGGCGTTCAACTCGACCCGGCGGCTGCCGAAGAGTTCACCGCGATCGCCAAGGAGCTCAAGCTCGACCAGGCCGCGGCGCAAAAACTGGCTGATGTCGGCGCCAAGATGGCGCAGCGTCAGGTAGAAGCGCACGCCCAGCTCGTCGCAACTTGGACCGAGCAAGTCAAAACCGACAAAGAAATCGGCGGCGACAAGCTCGACGAGAACCTCGGCATCGCACGCAAAGCCATCGACAGCTTCGGCTCCAACGAGTTGAAGACGCTGCTCAACAGCACGGGAATGGGCAACCACCCCGAGGTCGTGAAGTTCGCGTTAAAGGTCGGCAAGGCCATCAGCGAAGACCGTTTCGTGACCGGAAGCCCGAAGGGCCCCGAGACCGATACGGCGAAAAAGATGTTTCCCAACATGAATTGAAAGGTAATCCATGACTACTCTCGCCGCAAACAACCCGACGCTCCTCGACGTCGCCAAGCGCCTCGATCCCGATGGCAAGATCTCCTCGATCGTGGAGATTATGAACGCTTCCAACGAAGTGCTCACCGACATGACCATGGTCGAAGGCAACCTGCCCACCGGCAACAAGACCACGATCCGCACTGGCTTGCCCACTCCAACCTGGCGCAAGCTGTACGGTGGTGTGCAGCCTGGCAAATCGACCACCGCACAGGTCACCGACAACTGCGGTATGTTGGAAGCCTACGCTGAAGTCGACAAGGCCTTGGCCGACTTGAACGGCAACACTGCCGCGTTCCGCTTGAGCGAAGACGCTGCCCACATCGAAGGCATGAGCCAGGAATTGGCCCAGACCTTGTTCTACGGCAACGAAGCCACTGAGTCCGAAGCCTTCACCGGTTTGGCTCCTCGCTTCAACTCGTTGTCCGCTCAGAACGGCGACAACATCATCAACGGTGGCGGCTCTGGTTCCGACAATACTTCCATCTGGTTGTGCGTGTGGGGCCCACAGACTGGCTTCGGTATCTATCCAAAGGGCAGCCAAGGCGGCCTGCAGATGGAAGACAAAGGCCAGGTCACGATCGAAAACGTGGATGGCAACGGCGGCCGCATGGAAGGCTACCGCACTCACTACCGTCACGACATGGGTCTGTCGATCCGTGACTGGCGCTACTTCGTGCGCATCTCGAACATCGACGTGAGCGACTTGGGCACCTTGGCCAACACCAAGAACCTGATCACTTGGATGATCCAGGCCTCTGAGCGCATCCCGAGCTTCGGCCAGGGCCGTGCCTGCTGGTACGTCAACCGCACGATCCGCGAGAAGTTGCGCCTGGGCATCCAGGAGAAGATCGCGAACAACCTGTCCTGGGAAACCGTGGCTGGCAAGCGCGTGATGACGTTCGACGACATCCCAGTCCGTCGCACCGACGCTCTCGTGAACACCGAGTCGGTCGTTTCCTAATCGACCACCCAGAACCCTGAAAGGATAGAACCATGATTCTCGATTCTCGCAACGAGTTCGCTGATGCAACCGCACTCAGCACCGCCGCTACAGGCCTGGCCCTGGTCGGCAACGTGATCGACTTGGGCACTGACGGCGTCAACGACGTCGACGGCATGTACCTCGTCGTCCAGGTGGACACCGCTGTGACTTCTGGTGGCTCGGCCACCGTGGAGTTCCAGTTGGCATCGGATGCCCAGGCCGCGATCGCGACCGACGGCAGCGCCACGGTGCACACCAAGACCGCCGCCATCGCCAAGGCCACCTTGGTCGCTGGCTACCAGGTGTGCGCCATCGAGTTGCCCAAGGGCACCTACGAGCGCTACCTCGGCATCTTGCAGAACGTCGGCACCGCAGCGCTGACCGCCGGCAAGGTGAACGCGTTCTTGACCAACAACCCACAGACCTGGAAGGCCTTCGACGCGCCTTTCCAGGCCTGATAGGAGGTAGCCCATGAAAGTGATCGCACTGAACGTGGGCTTCCATAACGGAAGCCGCATCCGCAAAGGCGAAGAGTTCGAGGTCGCCGACGGCGAAAAGGCGAGCTGGTTTGCACCGGTGGAAACCGTTGCAACGAAGCCTGCCAAGGCCGGCAAAGGCGGACGCCCTGAACCCAAGGCGCTCTCCGAAGTGGGCAAAGACGAGAGCAAAACTTTCGTCGAAGCGCACGCGAAGGCTGACCTGGCCTGATCGGCTGCGGCTTTGCCGAGAGGGGTGTGAGTTCAGCTCACACCCCTTTTTCTTTGCGTGTCCGTGGCTGAACCGAGGACACCTACACTCATCGCCACTGGAGAACTCACATGGCCTCTATCGCTCAAATCTGCAACATGGCCCTGAGCCATATCGGCTCGGACGCCCGTGTCTCGAGCATCAGCCCGCCCGACGGCAGCGTCGAGGCCGGCCACTGCGCCACCTTCTACGACCTCGCTCGCACCGAGATGCTCGAGCCCGGCAACTGGGCGTTCGCGCTCAAGCGCGCCAGCCTCTCCCGCACCTCGAACCCGAGCGCCACCTGGTCCTACGCCTACACCAAACCCTCGGACTGCCTGCGCCCGCTGCGCGTCCTACGCCCCAACATCGCCGTGACGGTGTTCACCCAGGATGCCTCGGCCATTGCCGATGATTCCGACTCGGCACCGTTTGAGATCGAGGGCGAGGTGCTCTACACCAACCAGGCCGACGCCGTGCTGGTCTACACCTGCGACGTCACCGACTCGACCAAGTTCACCCCCACCTTCACCTCGGCCCTGAGCTACGCGCTCGCCTCCTACCTGGCCGGCCCGGTCGTCAAGGGCAACGAGGGCGCCAAGCTCGGCGACTCGATGCGCACCCGCGCCACGAGCCTGGCGCTGGCCTCGGCCACCGCTTCGACCAACGCCGGCAGCATCGACAGCACGCCCATGGCCTCCGTGGTGAACGTCCGCGCATGAGTACCAAGCTGCTCCTCCGCTCGTTCGCCGGCGGCGAGATCACCCCCGAGCTCGCCGGGCGCCTCGACCTGACCAAGTACCAGACGGGCTTGAGCCTGGCGCGCAACTTCATCTCGTTGCCGCACGGGCCCGCCGCCCGCCGCCCTGGCTTTGAGTTCATCAACGAGGCCAAGGACTCGACGCACAAGGTGCGCATCCTGCCGTTCGCGTTCAGCTCCACCCAGACCGTGGTGCTCGAGTTCGGCCACCAGTACATCCGCTTTCACATCAACGGCGGCACGCTGCTCGAGGACACCAAGGCGATCAGCTCGATCGCAGGCTCGACCGTCAATACCAGCGCCGCCCACGGCTACAGCACCGGCGACTGGGTCTACATCGGCTCGCGCTACCACAAGATCACCGTGGTCGACACCGACACGTTCACCACCAAGGACCTGGCCGGCGCGAACACGACCGCGAGCGGCACGACCGCGGCGCGCGTCTACACGATCGCGAGCCCCTACGTCGAGGCGGATCTGTTCGATCTGCATTTTGCGCAGTCGGCCGACATCATCACGATCGTGCACCCGAGCTACACCATCAACGAGCTGGCCCGCAACGGTGCGACCGACTGGACGCTCACCGCGGTGTCGTTCGCCGCTCCCAGCACCGCCCCGCTCAACGTCACCGCCACCGCCACCGTCGCCCACAGCACCGACCTTACGCAGCAGAAGTACGTCGTCACCGCCGTGCAGAACGACGGCATCACCGAGTCGCTCGCGAGCGCCGAGGACAGCGTCACCAACAACCTGACCCTGGCCGGCAACTTCAACACCATCACCTGGTCGGGCGTCGATGGCGCCGAGCGCTACAACGTCTACAAGCTGCGCGGGGGCATCTACGGCTACATCGGCCAGGTGCAGCCCGTCGCTGGCGCCACCAAGGCGATCTCGACCGCCGAGGCCTACGACGGCAACGTCTTCAAGTACCGCAAGGTGCGCATCACCACCAGTGGCGCGCACGGGTTCAGCACCGGCGACCGCGTGCTGATCGAAGGCACGACCTACTACGACGGCGTCTGGCAGATCACCGTCGAGAACTCGACCCAGTTCCACTACCTCAAGAGCACGTTCGGCGGGGCCGTCGTGCACACCGGCACGGCCAGCATCCCCACGCTGTCGATCACCGATGACAACGTGCTGGCCGACACCACTCAGTCGCCGCCCGAGGACATCATCGCGCTCAACAGCGGCACCGGCGACTACCCAGCCGCCACCGTCTACCACGAGCAGCGCCGCTGGTTCGCCGGCACCAACTCCAAGCCCCAGGTGATGTGGGCCACGCGCACCGGCACCGAGAACAACCTCACGAGCTCACTGCCCGCACGCGATGCCGACGGCCTCGAGGTGCGAGTCGCCGCGAGCCAGTACAACCAGATCCGCCACCTGGTCGGCCTCTCCGACATGATCGCGCTCACCGCCGGCGGCGAGTTCCGCATCTTCTCCGAAGGTGCGCCCGCCATCACGCCGACCTCGATCTCGATCAAGCCCCAGGGCTACTCGGGCGCCAGCAACACCCAGCCCGTCGTCACCTCGGGCTCGATCCTGTACGTGCAGGCCCAGGGCTCCCGCGTGCGCGAGCTGTCCTACGCCTGGGAGTCGAACGCCTACCGCACGGTCGACGTCTCGATCATGGCGCCGCACCGGTTCAACGGCTTCGAGCTCACGCAGATGGCGTTCACCCGCGCGCCCGACCCGATCCTCTGGGCGGTGCGCGATGACGGCACGCTGCTCGGCATGACCTACGTGCCCGACCAGCAGGTCTATGGCTGGCACGCCCACGACACCGACGGCCTGTTCGAGTCGGTGTGCGTCGTGGCCGAGGGCAACGAGGACGTGCTCTACGCCGTGGTCAAGCGCACGATCAACGGGCGCACCGTGCGCTACGTCGAGCGCCTGCACACGCGCATCTTCACCGCCCAGGAGGATGCGTTTTTCGTCGACTCCGGCCTCACCTACGAAGGCAGCCCCATCACCTCCTTGAGTGGCCTGTGGCACCTCGAGGGCAAGACCGTGCACATCCTCGCCGACGGCGCGGTCGCTGCGACTCAGGTCGTGACCAACGGTGCGATCTCGCTCGCAACCGCTGCGAGCACAGTGCACGTCGGTCTGCCGATCACCGCCGATCTGCGCACTCTGCCACTGGCGCTCGAGGGCGCCCAGGGAGCAGGGCAGGGCACCGTCAAGAACATCAACAAGGTCCACCTGCGCGTGAGCCAGTCCTCGATCGTCAAGGCCGGCCCCGACTTCACGCGCCTGCGCGAGTACCCCGCCCGCGCCGTGTCCGATCCCTACGGCTCGCCGCCTGCACTGCGCGACGGTGAGCTCTCGGTGTCGATCGACCCGAGCTGGAACCAGGACGGCGCGCTGTGCGTGCGCCAGGACCTGCCACTGCCCCTCACCGTGCTGTCGATGACGCTCGAAGTGCAGACCGGTGGCTGATGTCCTGATCCGACCCACCGAGCCTGGCGACGCCGCCCGGCTCTACGCCAACCTGCGAGCGAGCGACCTGGCCGAGTGCCAGGCCTACGGTCGCGAGGACATCGCCGCCGGCATTGAGTCGAGCGTGCAGCGCTCGCTGCACTGCTGGACCGGCCTGGTCGATGGCGAGCTCGCCGCGATCATCGGGGTCGCACCGATCAACATGCTCACCGGGCTCGGCTCTCCGTGGATGCTCGGCACGCCCGTGCTCGATGCGCATCAGCGTGTCCTTGTCCGCAAAACGCCCGAGTACATTGACCGCATGTTGACGGCGTTCCCGCACCTCGTGAACTTCGTGCACGCGAAGAACGTCACGAGTGTGCGCTGGCTGCGCCGTCTGGGGTTCACCCTGCACGACGCTCAACCGTACGGGCCTCTCGGTGAGCCCTTCCACCGTTTTGAAATGCGAGCCTGACCATGTGTGAACCCGCAACAGTCGCTGCCGTCACCGCTACCGCAGCCGAAGCCTCCGCGGCCAGTGCTGCTGCTTCGGCCGCTGCCGCAACGACAGCCGCGGCAACCACCGCTGCAGCAACCACCGCTGCCGCTGGCACCGCCGCCGCAAGTACCGCCGCAGCGTCTACCGCTGCCGCCGGCATGACCACCGCGCAGATGGTCAGCCTCGGCCTCTCGGCCGCTGGTGTGGGTATGAGCGCCATCGGCATGCACAACCAATCGAAGACGGCCAAGGAAATCGCCGGCAACAACGCCATCACCGCCGGCGTGCAGGCCATGGATGCCCTGCGCCGCGGTGAGAAGGACGCGATCGAAGTGCAACGCCGTGGTGCTGCACTGAAGAGCTCCCAGCAGGTGGGTCTCGCGGCCAAGGGCCTGGACCTCGGCTACGGCACCGCTGCCGACCTGCAGGACCAGACCGACTTCTTCAACCAGTCCGACGTCGCGACCACGCGCACCAACGCCCGCAAAGAAGCCTGGGCGCGCCAGGCACAGTCCGGCAACTTCCAGGCCGAAGCGCTCTCGCAACGCCCCTGGCTTGCTGGCGGTTCCACTTTGCTGTCGGGCGCCGGCACCGTGTCCGATCGCTGGTATCAATACTCCAACCCCCGAGCAAGGGGGATCTAAATGGCGACCGTTCCAGTCTATACACCGCAGGTCCGTGAGCAGGCCCTCGAGGGTGGTTTTCAAAAGACGCCCGATGTCAGCAGTGACGTAACCCGCGCCGGCCAGGGCCTGGCCATGATCGGCACCGCGGTCGGCTACATGGCCGAGCGTGACTCGCAGGCCAAGGCCAGCGACACCGAGGCCAAGATCACCGGCGAGTGGCTCAAGTGGGACGCCGCCAACCGTGGCAAGTTCCGCGGCGAAAATGCCGACGGCTACGCACCAGCCGCCGAGGCCTGGTGGAAGGACGCCGCCGAGAAGTACGGCAAGGAGCTCGACCCGCGCGCCCGCGCGATCGCGTCCCAAGGCCTCAACACCAAACAGACTGCCGCGATGAGCCATGTGCTCACGTTCGTCGGTGCGGAAAAAGAACGCCACGCCGACGAGATGTACGCCGCGGACGTGAACACCACGATCCAGTTCGGTGTCACCTCGGGCGATGTTGCGAGCACCGCCGTGCAGATCCGCGAGAAGGCCGCCCAGATCGGCGCCCGCAAGGGCTGGACCACCGAGCAGGTGCAGGCTGAAGCCGGCAAGAACCTCTCGGCCATGCACCTGGCGCAGATCACCAAGCTCGCCGAGCTCGATGCCACCAAGGCCCAGGAATACTACGACGCCAACAAGGGCGAGGTCGGGTTCGCCCAGCAGGCCCGCGTCGAGCAGATCCTGAAGGGCGAGATGGACAACCAGTTCGCGACCCAGAAGGCCGCCGAGCTCGCCACTCAACCCCTGAGCGTGCAGCTCAAGGAAGCGAGCACGATCACCGACCCGCAGCGCCGCGAGAAGACGCTCAACCAGATCCGCAACAACTACGCCCTGGTGAAGCAGGCCGAGCAGGAGCGCCAGAGCGCCAACGCCGACCGTGCCTGGCAGCTCTTCGCCAAAGGCCAGCCGATCCCCGAGGCGATCCTCTCGGGCATGGATGGCCGCGAGCGCGTGCAGTTGCAGGAATCCCAGCGCACCCGCTCCGAGCGTGCCGTCACGGGCCTGGCCGTCACCACCCACTGGCCGACCTACATGGACGCCCGCGAGCGCCTCGCCAACGGTGAGAAGGTCGACCTGCGCACGCTCACCGAGAAGATCGCCCCCTCGCAGATGGAGCAGCTCCTCGACATGCAGGGCGCCGTCGGCAAGGGTGGCAAGCAAGACAGCATGATGACCGATGAGGCCCGCATCAACACCGCGTTGACCGGCCTCGGCATCGACAAGAAAAAACACCCCGACCAGGCCGCCGCGATCACGACCGAGATCGACCGCCGCGTGCGCCTGGCCTCCGCTGCCAAGGGCGGCAAGGACCTCACCGCCGACGAGAAGCAGCGCGAGGTCGATCGCGTGGTCATGGACAAGGTGTACGTGGACGAGTGGGGCCGCGACCCTCAAAAACCCGTGGCACTGCTGACGCCCGCGGAGATCAGCAAGGCCTACGTGAACGTGAACGGCAAGAACGTGCCGGTCTCCACCGTGCCCGCCACCGATCGCCGCCAGATCATGCACGCGCTCAAGACCACCGGCCAGACGATTACAGAACAGGCCATCGTCGAGATGTATCTCGCCGGCCAGAAGAAAGGTTCACCTAAATGACGGATTACCTGAGCCTGGCCCAGGAGCGCGCACCTAAAGGTATCGACGAGCAGGACAACCCCTACCTGAACCTCGCCCAGGAGCAGCAGACGCTCCAGCAGAACCGCGCCCGCACCGTCATCGAGGCCGCCCTCAAGGACGATCCCGATCTCGCTGCCGAGCGCCTGCACGTGTCGCAGACCTCGGGCGTGCCGCTGCGTGTCGTCGAGCGCAACCTCGACGAGCTGCGCATCAAAGAACGCGCCCGCGCCGTGGACCTGGTCAACATGGCCCAGGACTCACCCGTCCTCTACCGACAACTGACCGACCCGACGTTCACCACCACCTCGATCGACGACCTCGACACGCTCAAGAACATCGAGCGCTCGGTCGGCAAGGGTGTGCGCTACGTGATGGGCGCCGACGGCAAGGGCGGACTGCCGAGCGATGCCGTGGACGCAGCCAAGACCATCGGCCTCGGCGCCACGGTCGGCGTGGGCAAAATGATTTTCGACATGGCCGGCGTCGTGAACGACGTGATCGGCTTTGACAGCGGGGCCGCCGCGATGCGCCGCGACTCCAAGCGCGCTCAGGAAGCCATGAACGAGCTGGGCTTCCAGCCCGAGAGCAGCACCGGCGAGGCCGTGCGCTCAGGCTTGCAGTCCGCCGGCACGAACCTGGCGCTGCTGCCCATTGGCTTGTCTCGAGGCCTGTGGGCCACCGCCAACCAGGCAGCCGCGGCCGTGGCTGGCGTCATGGCAACCGGTGTCGGCGCCGATGCCTACAACACCGCACGCGAGCAGGGCCGCAACTCCTTGCAGGCGGGCCTCTACGCGATCCCACAAGCCGGCTTCGAGTACGTGTTCGAGCGTATCCCCGCGGCCAAGCTGTTCGGGGATCTCGCCGCCAACACCGGCCTGCTGCGCACCATCGGCCACCAGGCCCTGAGCGAAGGCTGGACCGAGCAGGTCACCACCCTGGCCCAGGACTTCAACGAGTGGATGAACCTGAACCCAGACAAGACGCTGGCCCAGTTCATCAACGAGCGCCCCGAGGCGGCATATCAGACGTTCATCGCCACTCTGGTCGGCGTCGGCGTGCAGACCTCGACGATCCACGGCATCAACAAGGTGATCGAGAAGGCCACCGACCAGAGCCTCAAGTTCGACCAGGACCTGCTCGAGCAGCAGATGCAGTTGTCGGCCCAGTCCTTGCTGCGCCAGCGCAGCCCTGAGCAGTTCCGCAACCATGTGCAGCGCGTGGTCGATGAGAACGACGGCGCCAAGAAAGAGATCTATGTCGACGGCGAGGTGCTGAACCAGCTACCCCAGGAACTGCTGGCGCAGTTGCCCGAGTCCGTGCGCGAGCAGATCGCCGGCGCGCTTGATGCCAACAGCACCGTCGCCATCCCGATGGCCGACGTGCTCACCGTCGCACCCGGCACCGAGCTCGAGCAGATCCTGAACGACAACGCCCGCATGCGCCCCAACTCGCCCTCGCGAGTCGAGGCCCAGCTCACCGAGCAATACCTGCAGCAGGAAGCCCAGCGCGTGCTGCAGCAGGCGGCCGACACCACGGCCTGGCAGCAGAGCAGCGAAGCGGTCAAGCAGACCGTACTGGACCAACTGAACACCACTGGCCGGTTCACGCCCGACGTGAACGAGGCCTACGCCACGCTGCAGGCCAACTTCTTCTCGAGCTACGCCGCGCGTGTCGGCATGACGCCGCAAGAGCTCTACCAGCGCTACAGCCTCAAGGTTGCGGCCAAGCAGGTGGGGCAGGGCGGCGTGCTGAACGACCAATACGACCAGGCCGGTCAACTGATCACGGACACCCCCAACTTCAAGAACTGGTTCGGGGGCAGCAAGGTGGTCGACGATGCTGGTGCGCCGCTGATCCTGTACCACGGCGCCAAGAGCGGCGACATCACCGCGTTCAACACCACCGGCGGCAAAGGCAAGACCTCGGGCACCGGCCTCTTCTTGTCGGCGGACCCCACGGTCGCCAACACCTACACGCCCCGCCGCGAAGGCGGCACGATCTACCCCGTCTACGTCAGCCTCAAGAATCCGCTCATCGTGGACTTCGCCGGCAAGAACTGGAACCAAGGCGACAACGAGGCCGTGATCGAGCTCGATGACGGCACGCAGGACACGCTGCTCGACTACTTCGGTGCAGCCTACGACGAGACGGTCTCGACCGACGACGTCGCACGCCTGGCCCGCGAGCGCGGCCACGACGGCGTGATCATCCGCAACGTGATCGACAACGGCGCCTATGACGTTCCCCAGCGCGACGGCCCGACCGACCTGTACGTGGCGTTCGAGCCCACCCAGGTCAAGAGCATCAACAACCAGGGCGCGTTCAGCTCAACCAATCCCGACACCCTGAACCAGTCAGACGTCGACCAGACCGAGACACCTGGGTTCAAAGCCTGGTCGAACGGCAACGAGCTGGTGCGCATGGATGAGAGCCATGAGTACAAGGCCGACGAGCCGGTGGTGGTCGAAGCTGTGCACGGCACCACTGGCGACTTCGACACGTTCATGCGTGAGAAGGCGAACATCGAGTCGGATCTCGGCGGTGGCTTCTACTTCACCAACAACGTCGCCGACGTCGGCGAGAACTACGCCGGCCTCGGCCCTGACCTGACGCAAAAAGTCGAGCGCCTGGCCGAGCAGATCGCCAGCGAGACCGACCGCGAATACAACGACCCCGACGTGGTGGCGGAAGCCCGCGCCCAGTTCATGGCGAACGAAGGCGCCTCGATGCCGGTGTTCGTGCGCTTCGACAACCCCGTCGTGCTCGGCGGCTCGGGCGAGACTTTCCTCGACTACGAGGAGCCCTACAACGAAGAGACCGATGACTACGACGAGCCTGTCGGCAAGCTGGTCGACTTCGTCGAGGCCCTGCGTGAAGCCGCGGGCAATTTCACCGATGCCGACGCCGATACGGCGATGACCGCAGTGTGGGAAAACATCAGCGACAACGGCGGCATCAGTGCCAGCGAGCTGATCAAGACCCTGGCCGAGTCGGAAGGTTTGCAGTACGCGACCGACGACAACCTGGCCAACAAGGAGATCATCCGCCAGGCGTTTGAGGCGATCGGCTTCGATGGCTTTATCGACCAGACGGTCAACCAGAAGTTCGGCAGCGAGCGCGACGTCGGCAAGTCCATGGCCGGCATGGACGAGGACACCGTCCACTTCATTGCGTTCAAACCCAACCAGGTGGCGAGCCGTATCGGCAGCACCTGGACCCGCGAGAACCCTGGCGACAGCATCCTGAAGCAGGGCGCCCGCGGCACTTTCAGCCCCGAGCAGTTGCTGGTCACGCTGAACGAGAACGCCGACCTGTCGACCTTCCTGCACGAGTCCGGTCACTTCTTCCTCGAGGTGCTGGCCGATCTGTCGAGCCAGGCCGAGACACCCCAAGCGATCAAGGACGACATGGCCGCCACGCTCAAGTGGTTCGGCGTGCCTGACCTTGCCACCTGGAACGGCTACACGCTGGACCAGAAGCGCCCCTATCACGAGAAGTGGGCCGAGTCCTTCGAGCAGTACCTGTTCGAGGGCAAGGCCCCGAGCGAAGAGCTGCAGCCGCTGTTCCGCCGCTTCCGCTCCTGGCTGGTCAACGTCTACAAGTCGCTCACGCACTTCATGCGCAGCCGCAACCTGCAGGTCAACGACGAGCTGCGCCAGGTGTTCGATCGCATGATCGCCACCGACGAGCAGATCGCCCAGGCCGAAGAGGCCGCCGGCATGCTGCCCGACTTCGACGCTACCAACGAGGCGATCGAGGCCTTGCAGGCGCGCTCACTGCGCGACCTGAAGTGGACCATCAAAGCCCGCAGCAAAGCGCTCAAGGCGCTCGAGAACGAGACCAAGGAACTGCGCAAGACCGTCGAGGCCGAGGTGCGTGCCGAGGCCGAGAAGCAGCCGCTCTATGCCGCCATGAACTGGCTGCGCAAGGGCGAGATGACCAACGAGGCAGGCGACCAGGTCAAAGCCGAGAAGGGCTTCCGCCTGAACACGCAGGTGCTGGCCGAGATGTACCCCGAGAGCATGCTGGCCCGCCCAGATCTGACGCGCCTCAAAGGCATGACCGTCAAGGACGGCCTGCACCCTGATCTGGTGGCCGACATGTTTGGCTTCGAGTCGGGCGACAAGCTGGTGCGCGCCGTGATCGACGCCGAGCCGATCGGCAGCGTGATCGAAGGCATGACCGACCAGCGCATGCTCGAGCGCCATGGCGACCTGGCCACGCCCGAAGCGCGCGAAGCGGCAGCGAACGAGGCCGTGCACAACGAAGCGCGCGCCCGATCGCTGGCGACCGAGCTCAAATCTCAAGCCGAGATGATGAACCAGCGCCAGGACACCGGCCGCACCGCGACCAATGGCCGAGCCATCACCGTCAACGCCATCACCACCGCAGCCAAGCAGTTCGCCCAGAACCTGGCCGCACGCCGTCGCATCAAGGATCTGAAGAGCGCCGCCTGGCAGCACCGCAGCGCCGAAGCTCGCGCTGGCAAGCGCTGGCAAGAAGCGACCGCCGCCGGCAAGACCGAGGAGGCCGTGCAGGCCAAGCGCGACCAGGTGCTCAACAACTACACCGTCAAGGCACTGCAGGAAGCACAGGCCGAGGTCAAGAAGATCCTCGAGTTCTTCAAGCGCGTGACCAAGGGCAACGACGAGAAGATCGTCGAGCGTGGCCGTGACCCCGATGTCGTGAACGCGATGCGCGCCATCCTAAGCGCCTACGACGTGGCCCCGCGCCTCGAGAAGAACGCCCAGGCCTACATGGAGACGGTCAGCCGCAACGACCCCGCCATGTACGTCGCGCTCAAGCCGAGCGTGGACGCGGCGATGATGAACGCCAAGCCCCTCACTGAGATGACCATGGAGGAGCTGCGCGGTCTCACCGACGAACTGCGCGCGATGTGGGCCCTGGCCAAGCGCTCGCGCCAGATGGAAGTCGACGGCAACTTGATGGACATTGAGGACGCCGCCGACGAGCTCCTCACCCGCATGGCCGAGATCGGCATCCCCGACACGATCCCTGGCGAGACCGGCGCCATCACCGACAAGCAAGAACGCGGCATCAAAGTGCAGTTCGCCAAGGCCATCCTGAGCCGTGTCGAACAGTGGTCTGAACGCCTCGATGGCAAGTTCGGCGGCCCGTTCCTGCGCCTGGTGTTCCAGCCCGTCAAGGACGCCGCCGATCGCTACCGCACAGACAAGGTCGCCTACCGCAAGAAGTTCACCGAGCTGCTGCAGGCCGTCGCACCTTCACTGCCACAAGGCCCGATCGCAGCGCCTGAGCTCAACTACACCTTCGGCAACGCCCGCGACTCGGGTGCTGCTGAACTGCTGCACGCGATCCTGCACACCGGCAACGAGAGCAACAAGCGCAAGCTGCTGCTCGGCCGTGGCTGGGCCACCCAGAACGCCGACGGCACGATCGACACGTCCAAGTGGGACACCTTCATCCAGCGCATGCAGGCCGAGGGCAAGCTCACCAAGGCGCACTACGATTTCGCCCAGGGCGTGTGGGATCTGCTCGAGGAGATGAAACCCCTCGCCCAAAAAACCCACCGCAAGGTGTTCGGCCGCTACTTCGCCGAGGTCACCGCCAACGAGTTCACCACCCCGTTCGGCACCTACCGCGGCGGCTACGTGCCCGCCCAAACCGACAGCCGCCTGGTCAAGGACGCCAAGCTGCGCGAGCTCGCCGAGGGCGAAAACGAATCCATGGCCTACGCGTTCCCCGCAGCGCCGAGCGGATTTACCAAGAGCCGCGTCGAGTACAACCAGCCCCTGCTGCTGGACCTGCGCGCGCTTGGCCAGCACATGGACAAGGTGCTGTTGTTCTCGCACATGCAGGGCGCGGTCACTGACGTGCGCCGTCTGCTTACCAACAAGCGCGTGAGCTACGCGCTCGACCGCATCGACCCCGCTGCCTACGAAGGCATGCTGATCCCCTGGCTGAACCGCTCGGCCCGCCAGGTGGTTGAGACCCCAGTGGTCGGCGATCGAGGCCTGGCTCGCGTGCTGGGCAAGCTGCGCGGTCGCGCGGGCATGGCGCTCATGGTGGCAAACCTGTCGAACACCGTGCAGCAGATCACCGGCTTCTCGTCGGCTGCGATCAAGGTCAAGCCTGGCCTGCTGATGAACGCCACCGCGCGCTTCGTTGCAGACCCCAAGGGCATGAAGACCGCTGTGGCCGAGGCCTCGCCGTACATGAAGGACCGCATGTTGAACGAGGTCGGCGCCATGAACGACGCCGTCGAGGAGATCCTGATCGACCCGACCATGCTCGAGCAGGGCCAGGCCTGGACGCAGCGCCACGCGTATTTCCTGCAGGCTGCGGTCGACAATACGATGAGCCCCATCATCTGGACGGCGGCGTTCAACCAGTCGATCGAGCAGGGCATGGATGAGAAGGATGCCGTGCGCTTTGCCGACGGCACCGTGCGCCAGACCCAGGGCACGACGCTGCCCGAAGACATCAGCCGCTTTGAGACCGGCCCAGGCTATGCGCGACTGTTCACTCAGTTCGTGAGCTACTTCAACATGATGGCGAACACCAACGTCACCGCGATGAAGCAGATCGTCGACGAGGTGGGCCTGCGCAAAGGGGCAGGGCGCCTGCTGTACGTGGCACTGGCCGGCATGTTCGTGCCGATCTGGGTGGCTGAAGCGATCGCCCAGGCGTTCCGTGGCGGTCCTGACGACAAGGACAACGACGGCTGGCTGGACGACTGGCTCATGGCCGTGTTCGGCATGGGCACGCTGCGCGGTGTGGTCGCTCAGGTTCCGCTGCTGGGCCAGGCTGCACAGCTCGTGGTCAACCGCTTCAACGACAACCCCGCCGATGACAAGTTCAGCTTGTCGCCCGCGGTCAGCCTGATCGAGTCCGCTGGCAGCTCGCCTGCCTCGGTCTACAAGGCGATCGTCGAAGACGGCAACAAGCAGAAGGCGGTGCGCGATGTGGCGGCTGCCGCCACGCTGATTACCGGCTTGCCGATCTACGCTGCGGCCCGACCCGTCGGCTACCTGGCTGGCATGGCCGGCGGAACCATCGAGCCGACCGGCCCAGTGGATCTCGCACGGGGCCTCGTGACCGGCACCGCAAGCCCCGACAGCAAGCAGCGCTGATGTGTCCATGAGCGGGGCCCCTGCACCTACCATCCTCGGTAATCGCAGGAGCCCCGCGCAATGACCACTCCCTCTACCGCCCGCAAGGCCGGGCCGCTTCTCGGCACCGGCTCTCAAACCGCCTGGCCTTTCACGTTCAAGATCTTCGCCGCGAGTGACGTAGCCGTCACGATCGCCGACAGCGCTGGAATTGAGACGGCCCTGGTGCTCAACACCGACTACACCGTCGCCGTGAACTCGAACCAGGAAACCAGCCCAGGTGGCACGGTGACCTACCCGATCAGCGGCGCCGCGCTGCCCAGTGGCAGCGTGATCTCGATCGTGGGCGACCTCGACTACGACCAGTCGCTCGACCTGCCAAGCGGTGGCAACTTCAACCCGCTGGCGCTCGAGAACCAACTGGACCGCACCACGATGCAGATCCAGCAGCTCAAGGAAGCGGTCGATCGCTCGGCCAAGCTGCCCGTCACCAGTGACGCAGACGCCGAGAGCCTGGTCAGTGACCTGGTGCGCCTGGCCGACAGCGCTGACAACATCGACACGCTGGCCGCCAGCATCGCCAACATCACCACGGTGTCCAACGATCTGAACGAGCCCGTCTCTGAGATCAACACGGTCGCCGTCAACATCACCAACGTCAACGCCGTCGGCGACAACATCAACAACGTCAACACCGTGGCGGGCATCAGTGCCAACGTCACGAGCGTGGCCGGCAACGCGACCAACATCAACGCGGTGGCTGGCAACGCGACCAACATCAACGCGG
>ERZ650308.118-NODE-118-length-42963-cov-13.473781_pt1 | contig 42963 bp, 53 predicted proteins | sample MGYA00376244_ERZ650308 | MGnify/ENA primary metagenome ERZ650308 (study PRJEB26733, sample SAMN07839295) | wastewater metagenome | biome: small river; feature: stream; material: water | place: USA: North Carolina | collected 2016-04-26 ... | reverse complement strand
CTGACTTGTCTAGTGGGGCTTGCTAAGTTTGCCCTGCCTGCTAGACGATCATTGCTAGAGGTAAAAAAGAAGATTTTCTAGACGTGTAGGGGCGTTTGGCTAGCCACAAATCTCTAGCAACCTAACAACCCCGATCTAAGCCCTCTGTGCCCCCTCTGAGCCCCTGAGAATCAGATCCACGGACAACCGCTAACTCCGCATAAATAAAGGGGACGCGCCGACATTGAATAAATAACTTGACATGATTACAACTAATCTGCTAACTTACTCATTAGCAACAAACCAACAAACCAAACTAAGGAGCAAAACCAACATGGCAACAAGAACCGAAAAGATTGCAGATCTAGAACTTTCAACCAACGTGCTGAACTGCTACGCCGAAGAGATCAAAAGCGGCAACGCTTTGATTCTCGTTAGCACTGAATACGGTCAGGGAATGACCGATTACCTTCGCGTTTCGATCACCTACACCGACAAAGCCGGACTAACTCAAGTTGCTTCGCTTACTTGGTCAGTCGGCAAGCAGTTCGGCTTTAGGATCAAGACTCGCAACGGCTATAACATCCTCGCCATTAGCGGTTATGGCTATTCAAAGGCTAACGAGATCGCGCTTTACCTAGCCCGATTCTATGGCGTTGAATCTGTCCGTTACGAACTGGTATAAGGGGGACACAATGACCGAAACAAAACTAGCCCCGTGTGCATGGTGTAACCGTGACGTTATGGACTACATGAAAAGCTTCAACGGCAAAGACATCTGCACCGATTGTGAAGATGACGAGCACTTTTGTGAAGCAGAACTACCCGATGGGATCTCGATCGCCAGAGGGACAGCGTTTGCCTCTTGCTATAAATGCGGGTATAGGTGCGCGTATTGGGAATGTGCTTGTGATCTTGTGCATGATTGCGAGGATGAAAACTAATGCCTTATTTCTGCCCCTATTGCTCAGAGGTTTTCTTAGCCTCTATTCACCGTAACGAGTGCCCTGCCTGTGGCTACTTTCTAACCGAAGAACTAAAGGAGATCTAACCCATGACAACTTTTTACCTAGAGGGCAAGTCCCTTTTCATTGATGGCAAGATTCGCCAGATCGCCGAAGACGACACGATCTTCTGCCCTGTCTGCCATGAACCAACCCTTTACTGGCAAGTCCCTTGGTCACCGTGCTACGAGGGCAAGCGGATCACCTTCAAGCAAGGGGTTCCCGCATGAAATGTGCCTACTGTCAGCAAGACATGAACGCGGTTCTAACCGGAGAGTTCTGTTACCGCCGTCTTACCTTTGACCGCCGAACCAAACTGCACTCCCCTTGGATCATCGAACCGCTCGAACCGATCGAGAGAGAATACTAATGGGCTGGCTAGTATGCGACACCTGCCACGTATTACGTGAAGCTTGGATCATTGACGCGGTTACCAAACTTATCTCTTGCGATGTTTGCAACGCATCGGATGTGCCTTCGGATGGAATCACGTAGAAAAGTTATCCACAACCTACTTAGCCTGTGGATAAACCTGTGGATAACTCTGATCCATTTTCCAACCGCTCTTCCCAAGAAACGCATCCAAACTTACTAATCGACTAAAACATCATTGAGTAGGTTGTTAAGTGCTCTTAATATAGATCGATTTTGAAATAGCAAAAAAAAATGAAAATCCGCTAAAAATAAGGGCTCTTTTTTCCAACTTTTCCCTTTTTCAACTTGACAACCTAAAAACATGATGCGAAACTACCATTGAGCAGATTATTCAGGCTCACATGCTCATCTACTCAGAAAGGCTCTAAATGTCCCACTTTGACCCAACCTACGGAGATCTTCTCACCGCCCGCGAAGTTTCAGACGCTACAAACTTCACCCTAAACCAGTTGCGAAACTGGAGATCAGAGTCCCGAAAAGACCTCGCACCCTTCGGTTGCATCCGCATGGGGGGCACGTCTTACTACCGCAAAGTTGTCGTTCAAGCTTGGATCGATCGCAACGGAGTGCAGACCGGTGTCTATCACCAGACAGACCTCGATCGTGAGTTCCCGATCAATGAGTCTTCAACCTCTGACTTGAACAAGCACCAAGCGGTTGCACTGCTAAGCAAGATCACTACTGAGAACGTCTACAACTGGCTAGATTCTCAGTTATCTAAGCAGGGCACAACCTTTACTAACAAGCACTGGAAGCCAACGTGGTTCTCGATTCAGCACCACTTGAATGAGCCAGAGTCTTACATCACCTTCATGAACCGTTATGACTATCTCGACTGGTTCAGGATGGCTGTCCTTACTGCCCGCTACTATGTGGCACAACAGCAGGGCTTGGAGATCACGCTTGATGAGATCTTTGAACTACCTATCGGATCTGTTCCACCGATCAATGAGAAAAAATAAATCTAACCCAACAAACCAAACTAAAAGGAGTAAAACAAAATGGCACAAGTAAAAGAAGTTATTGAGTGGCTATCAGCCCGCGATCCTGAAGAGGTCATCGCCCTCACCGGCTGGTGGTATCAAGAAGATGTCGAAGCAAATAACGATGTCGAGTTCACGCCTGAGCAGTGGGATGACATTGTTGAGCGCCACGAGCGCAAGGTTGACTGCCCTATTGACGATCTAGTCTTTGACTACCTAGAAGAGCAGGCAATCTAATGGGTAACCGCGCATCGATCGTTATCAAGTCCCTATCCTTCGACTCAGACATCGTTATCTATGGTCGTTACGCCGGTGAGGATAACCTAAACGCTGTTATCTCAGTGCTTGCAGATCCAAACTCTCGTATCGGGGATCCTTCGTATCTAACGGCTCAGATCTTTTTCAAGTTTGCTAACTACTTCGGTCAGTATGACGGAACCCTTGGCTATGGGATTTCTGCTTGGAATGGGCATGATGGCGAGTATGATGACAACCCGCTGGTGATCGTAGATGCTGACAATGGCAACTACTGCATTCAAGGGGAGCCAACGCTTGACCGCTGGGGTAACCCAACCGATGAGGAGATCTGATGAACTACACCGATCTAGAGATGAACCTCTACCAGAATGGCGAGCACTGCTGCTTGACTGCCTATGGTCGCGATGAGTTCAATGAACTTGACACTAGCAACTACATCACGGTTGAGATCTCTGAGTCTGATTACAAAGCTTTTACCGATGACGATGATTCTTGGTATGGATCAGGCGCGTTCGAGTATGAGGCACTACTAGCAACATTCATCCTGCACCAACTAACAAAGAAAGCAGAAAACAAATGAGCAAGGCAAGCAAACTATTCGTGACCGAGTATGGATCATGGGGTATGGAGCACTTCGAGATCTTCGACACAACTCACTGGCGTGAGAAAGACTTTGACAGGCTTGATGCTGAGTCGGACTTTGATAAGTTGGCGCTCGCTCGTAAGATCACTAAGAAGCGCAACAAGCAGGCTCAGGAGAAGTTGATCAATGATCTTCAGCAGATCCCTATCCGCACCTTCATCATCGGCACTGATGGCTCGCTGACTGAGGAGGAGAAGGCTTTCAACTGCCCTTCAGGTGATCCTAACTGCTGGCTCTGCAACGAGTAAACGAAAGCGGGCTAGACATTTATCTGCCTAGCCCGCTCTACCCAACAAACCATGACCAAAAGACCATGAGCAACGCCGAACCACCAGCGTTATTTTTATTATGACATACGAAAAGGGTTCTGACTATGACAGAGATCAAACTGCCAAACGCAATCACCGATGTGTTGCGAGTTTACGGATGGAAAGCATCTAGCACGGCTAAGGTTCCGCACACTTTCTTCAAGCCAAACCTGATCGTATCGATCCAGCCAACAGCACGTAAAACAAAGATGTTTCATCTTGCTATTCACCAACTTGACAAAGTGTCTGGGGTAGAGGTTAGACTTCTGACGCAATCTGATTTACACGATTACCTAGCAAACCACTAATAAGGAGTAAAACCATGAGCAAAGAACTAACCGACTTCGAGTCGATGGTCGCAAGGGCTAAGGATGTGCTGATCACTGGCGCTCCGAAGGCTACTAAGGAGGATAAGAAAGCAGTTGAAGCTGTAGATCCGATCCTCGCTAATGAACTGCTTGCTGAGCGCCTCAGCCTCGCCGAAGAGATCAAGCTTTTGACTGCACGCAAGGTCGAGATCGAGAACATCATCAAGGATGCTATCGGCAAAGAGGATTCCCTCATGATCCACGGTGCAAAGGTTGCCTCTATCTCTCGCTGGCGCGAGACCCGAGTTGACACTGACTTTGTGAATGAGGAGAACTTTCCGATCAAGGATTACCCTGAGTTCTGGAAGCGTTCCAACAAGTCACGCCTAACAATCCACTAAACCAAGAAAGATCAAGACCATGATTCTAGAACCTGATGACCTCGACCTTGAGTCTGAGGACGAAGATGACTTCGATGACTACGGGTGCATCATCTGTGGCGCTGAGCGATCATCTGCTTGCCGATGCGACTATGACTATGAGCAGTGGGCTGGCAAGTGATCACTGACATTCTTTTTGATTACCAGAAGGAGGCTGCTAGCAGGATCGCTGAATCTAGGCGCATCTTGCTAGCAGATCAGCCGGGACTAGGTAAGACCCTTGAAACTCTTGGGGCACTAGAGTTGGCTGGCTTGCTTGACTACAGTGAAGCAAAGATCCTGATTATTACGCCGATCATCAATGCTCAGACCACTTGGCGCGACTCTATTGAGCGTTTTGTGAAGCCTCATGTAGATGTGAATGTCATTGACGTATCTAAGGGCTCAGCTAAGCAGAAGTCAGATCAGTTCAAGAAGACCTATGCTGATGCTCCGACCTTTGTTTTGGCTAACCATAACGCTATTGACATGACATCTAAGGGGCTCCGAGTTCCGGAGATTGCTGCAACATCCTATGATGCGGTGATCATTGATGAATCTCACATGGTGCTACCAATCCGTGATCACACTAAGCCAACTAACTTTTGGAAGGGTCTGAACAAGATCCACATGAGTAACGATTGCATGAAGATTGCTATCTCTGGCACGCCGGATCGTGGCAAGTTGGATAACCGCTATGGCACTTGGAAGTTTCTGTTCCCTGAGCACACCTCAGCAAGTCGCTGGGTCTGGCTGGAAGAGAACTTTTGGATGGTGGAGCAACGTGTTTCGCGCTCGCAGACTATCAAGATCCCTACAAGCCTAAAGAAGCAGGATGCTTGGCTTGATCGTGATCGTCAGTGGATGATCCGCCGAACTAAGCAAGAAGTTCTACCTCAGTTGCCACCTAAGCGTTACGTGGATGTTGAAGTAGAACTTGGAAAGACTCAACGTGCTGCCTACATTGGTCAGCAAATGATTAGTGAAAGGAAAATTTATGATGCACGTATCGAAGAGCGTGACTCTGGGGAAGCGATGGTCTTTGCACTTAGAGCGCGTCAACTTTCGACCTGCTCTTGGGCTACCGATGCCGAAGGTAAGGTTCATCCTAAGGTTGGGGGAGATTCCGCCAAGCTTGAATGGCTTATGGAGTGGTTCTCTGAGCGTGGTTTTATTGAAGAAGACGCTATGGCGGATAACAGTGCGAAGGTCGTCATCGTCTCCCAGTTCTCAAAAGTCCTCCACTGGCTCAAAGAGGAGCTAAGCAATGCTGGTATTGATAGCGACATACTTGACGGCGCTACTCCTGACAATCGCCGTAGCTCTATTCAGCAAGACTTTCAGACAGGATCCCTTAGGGTTGTTCTTCTATCTGGCTCTATGGGCGTTGGTATTAACCTCGATGCTGCAGATGATCTGATCATGCTTGACAGTCCCTACGACCCTGACCGCATTGAGCAGATCGAGGATCGCATTCACCGCGCATCAAACATGCACGCTGTTACGATCTGGAATGTCATTGCAGTTGACACTATTGACCAAGCGATTGCTGAGAAGGTAAGCAAGCGCTATAAGACCACACGCTCACTAATGGATGGCTCGCGAGGCATTGACTTCGCACGCACAGTAGTGGCACAGATAACAAAGGATGAAAAATGAAAAAAGATGTCTTAGATCACGGCTATGTCCGGTTGGTCGATCAGCTAGGTAATGACCTGTCTATCGTGAATGCTGCCCGTGTCAGCTATGACAAGGAGTCAACTGAGTTTAGCCTCAAGGATGCAGGGCTCCTAGCTTTTCTGATCCGTGAAGGTCACACTAGCCCATTCCGTCACGCAGCTCTTACCTTTGAGGTTTATGCACCGCTCTTTGTTGCTCGCCAGTGGTGGAAGTATGCAGTTGCATCAAGCCATGTCGAGGAGCAGCTGGGTTGGAATGAGTCATCTCGCCGTTACATCACTGAGCAGGAGGAGTTCTATATCCCTGACACTCTTGGCTGGCGTAGTAAGCCAGAGAACTCTAAGCAGGGCTCTGGTGCCCCGTTGGACATGGATAAGGGCATGACTCTCACCGCTGATCTTATGTATCACATTGATAAAGGTGTAGAGAAGTATCAGCAGGCTATGGAGATCGGCGTTGCGCCGGAACTTGCTCGCCTATTCTTACCTGCTTATGGCATGTATGTTCGCTGGCGCTGGACTGCTTCACTGCAGGCTGTTATGACGTTCTTGCAACAGCGCCTAGGTCATGATGCTCAGGTTGAGATCCAAGACTATGCCAAGGCTGTCTATGCGCTTACCTACCAAGCATTCCCGAACTCAGTTACTGCACTGGAGGCTTTCAAAAATGACAACTAAAAAATGTAGCATTGGCGGTTGCCCTTGGAAGTACAAGGCTCGCGGTCTATGCAATGTGCACTATGAAGCTGCATTGCGCGAAGAGCATAAGACTCGACCAGTAAAGGTATATCACTCAAACATCGGCAAGTCTTGCATGGTCAAGGTATGCCACCGACCCGTTCGCACAATGCTTATGTGTGAGGCACACTATAAGCGCAAGCTAAAAGGCGAAGATGTCACCGTCAACAGTTCCGGCATTAAGATCGTTGCAAAGACCATCGCACAACCTCGTGACCCTGATGGCTTCTGGAACTGGGTAAAGGCTGAGCTGAAACTTGAGTAGCACACAGGATGCAATCGATCTGGCGGATCTGATTAGAGAAAAGGGTGCAACTACCCCATGTATGTCAGCACCGGATCTTTGGTTCCCTGAACGCAACAACATGGCTCGCGGAGATAACTCAACAACAATCATGGCTAAGAAGCTTTGCAAGACCGACTGCCCCGTACTAGCAGAATGTCTAACCTTTGCTTTGAAACATGACGAGGATGAGGGTATCTGGGGCGGAATGAACCTACTTGAACGCAGACAACTAAAGCGTTCATTGTCTGACCGCCGTACTACACTGAAAGCTCAAGAGACGGAGAAGTAATGCCCATTGCAATCATTGATGTTGACCCATCAGACTACACAGCTGACGATCAGCTAGCTCATGCTACCGCAACTAAGTGGGTGAAGCGCATTGAGGAGCTATTCCTTACTGAGCGCTCATTCCAGCAGAGTATCGGCATCAGCGAAGTTGGATCAGACTGCCGTAAATGTGTAGCCCGTAAGCTGGCTGGCGTGCCAAAGAAGCCTGAGGGTTCTTGGTTCCCTTTCATTGGCACGTCAGTCCACCAAGCCCTCGAAGATGGATTCGCTAGCCGAGACTGGCAACACGAATACTTTCTTGAGAATCGCCTACATGTCCACTCTTACAAGGGGTTAGAGCTCGGCGGATCATGCGACATGGCAGCGATCTCAGAGTTTACTGAAGATGGTCATCACCGTCTTGTTGTAAACGATTGGAAGATCGTAGGTGAGACTACCCTGAAGGATGCCGCTAAGAAGAAGATCAAGCAGCAGTACCGCATTCAGGCTATGCTCTATGGTCTCGGCTGGAAAAACAAAGGCTATGACGTGACTCACGTTGCACTAAGTTTTCTGCCCCGTGACAAGAAACTTGCGGAAGCGCAGATCGTCATGCTACGTTATGACGAGCAGGTGGCAATGGAGGCACTTGCAAAGCTTGAGACGATGATTGACGCAGCTGAAATAGTTGGCTGGGATGCTGTCATCAACAAGCAACCAAAGGCTTCATTCTGTTACGACTGTAAAAGGTACGAGCAGGCTGAGGAGAATGACCTTGAGTCGTTCTTAAAAAGATAAAACACTAATCAAAGCAAAAGAAAGCAGATAACAAAATGGTAAACATTTCAGAAGCAAACCTTCCAGACCCAAACTCACTGTTCGCAACCATCTCAGTTCCTTCGATCTCATTCAAGGACTGCAAGATCGGTGACTCATTCTCAGGAACGATCACTGACCTAGAGACTGCTCAGGTTCGCGACTTTGAGAGCAACGAGCCAAAGTTCTGGGACGATGGCAACCCTCAGCTACAGGTAATCCTTACCTTGGACACTGAGTACCGTGACGGATCAGCAGATGACGATGGCACTCGCAAGCTTTACCTTGTTGGCGAGAAGCTAAAGGCTATGAAGCAGGACGTTAAGGAAACTAAGATTCCTGTTGAAAAGGGTCAGGTTATCACCATCACCCTAGTCGGCGAGAAGCCAAATGCAAACAAGAAGTACAACGCTACAAAGCTCTATGGCATCTCTCGCGTAATCCCAAAGGGTAACGCATCGGTTGACGCAGTTCTAGGTGCACAGGGCGCAAAGCCAGTCGCAGCTGAAGGTGCTAAACTATCTCCAGAGCAGGTCACCAAGGTTCAGACTCTTAGCGAGAATGGCTTTGATGATGCAGAGATCGCAGCTGCAATGAGCATTGACATCTACGCAGTGAAGGCTGTCCTAAACGACAACTTGATCTAAGAAGAAGCTAATGGGGCACAGGACTCCCCCCAGACCTGTGCCCCATTTTTCAACCCCAACGAAAGGATCCATCATGGCTCTGACCAAGCCCTTCCAAGAACTTCTTGAGCGTCTAGGACGCACTGCAGATGACACAGTTACTCTCTGCTACCAGAGCGCCTCTCAGGCTTTTCGTGCTAAGCAAGTAAAGATTCAGCACGCAGACACTATTGTCGAGACTTTAAATGATCTTCAGGCTAACGTCTGGTATGAGATCAACCCTTCTACTTCTGACTCACGCGCTAAGGCTGATGACATCTCTCGCCTTGCTGCTGTGTGGGTTGACATTGACTACAAAGAGACAGGTATTCAAAGTGAAGAGAACGCTTCAGAGTTGGTCAACCTACTATCAGAGCTTATTGGCGTTGAGCCTTCTGCGGTGGTGCATTCGGGGCATGGGCTACAACCTTACTGGGCGATCGACCCGGAAGAAGACTACACGCAAGAGCAGGCAGCCGGAGTTCTTGCTCGCTGGGGTGCATTTGCTCGCTGGGTTGCTGCATCACAGGGCGGTTCGCTTGACTCGGTGTTTGACCTACCCCGTATCTTCAGGGTCCCGGGGTCTACGAATTTCAAAGACGCAGTATCTCCAGTTCGTGTATCTATCGATCTACCGGACAATTGGAGACCACTAAGCCTTGATGAACTAAACGATGTTCTAGCTACTCATGGTTTTACCTCACTGGCAACTATGCCAGAGGACTACCAGCTGATCTCTGGCAACTCTGAGTGGGAGTATGCAGATCATGACTGTGCATGGGTTACTCATCTATTCTCTTCAGTTCGTCCAACTAATGGAGTGCCTAAGTCACGCCATGGATGGCTGCTTCAGCAACTTATCAAGATCAACGCTGCTCACCGTAATGGCTGCCTAACTCACAACTCAGCAATGCTGCTGGTTGAGGTACTAGATGAGCGATTCCGTACCTTCCTAAAGTCAGCTCCATCACGTGAGATGAACAAGGGTGAACTTGAGTCAGCTAACCGCTGGGCTATTGCTCGCGTTGAATCATTTACAAATGTCAAGCTTCAAGAAGAGCTCCGTAATCACAACCACAAGAACGTTGCTGAAGTTGATGCAGCCAAAGGTCTTGAGGTTGCTGAGTCAGAGGAGGATGACCGAGCAAACCTAATGCAGGTTTACCAAGAGTCAATCGACATCTATGGCTTCAATGATGCTGCAAACTCTTACCGCTTGAACTATTGGATGCAGGGCGATTATCGCTATGTAACTGATGTTGGCTGGCACAACTGGGATGGCTCACGCTACGTAGCTGACAAAGACAAGGCAATTATTCAGACTGCTATCGATGCGCTACAGCCAGCTAAGTTCCTAGAACTTGATAAGGATGGCGCTCGATGGATGGAGCTTTCGCAGAACAAGGATCGCCTAAACAATGCGATTGCTCTATCTGCTACAAGCCCGGAGATCCTAATCCCAACCATTGATCTTGACGCAGAGGCAAACAACCTCTGCACTCCAGACGGCATCGTAAACCTACAGACCGGCGAGATCCGTCCAGCTATCAAGGGCATAGACCTAAACACCCGCCAGACTTCAGTATCACCAAAGGCTATGCCTACCCCACTATGGGACACCTTCCTAAAGGACACCATTGCTGATGAGGATCGCATCTCATACGTGCAGGAACTCTTCGGTGCTGCCCTCTTCGGTGACTCTCGCTACCACGTACTCCCAGTATTTGTTGGCACCGGCGCTAATGGTAAGTCAACAATCATCGACATTATCTCAGGGATCTTGAATGATTACGCTGCAACAATGCCCGAGAACTTCTTGATTGACACTACTGGTAATGCGCACCCAGCTGACATTGCTCGTCTTCGTGGCGTACGCCTCGCAGTAGCCTCAGAGACTCGACCAGACGGCAAGTTCAACGAGTCACGTGTCAAGATGCTTACTGGTGGTGATACCCTCTCAGCTCGATTCATGGGTCAGAACTTCTTCGACTTCAAGCCAACGCATACACTCTTCATGGCAGTAAACCACTTGCCTGAAGTAAAGTCTGGTGGCGATGGGTTCTGGCGCAGACTCCGCAAGATTGACTTCAACAAGACCATCCCAGCTGAGAAGCGTAAAGAAGGTCTTGCTCAAGCGATCGTAGAGCTTGAGGGTGCAGGTATCCTGCAATGGATGATCGATGGTGCAGTACGCCTAACTAACCAAGGCTTCAAGGAGCCTGAGTCAGTCAAGATGGCAACTCAGTCATATCGCCACGAAGAAGACCACATTGCTAAGTTCTTGGATGAGAAAACCATCCTTGCTGACAATGGCAGTGTTACTAAGATGCAGTTGTTCAATGCTTACCGTGACTGGTGCCATGAGAATGGTGAGAAGCCCATCACTCAGAACTCACTTGCTCGCGAGATCAAAGGTCGCCTAGGCGTAGCCGAGAGTGACTCTGCTGGCTTCCGCATGTTCATCGGTGTAGAACTTCTGCAAATCAATTCACGCAACAACGCATCATCGATCGCTGATCTACTTGGCTCTGTCGAAGAGGAAAAAGATGACTGGTACAAACGCTAACCCTTGCTTCGGCTGCCGAGCTGGCTTTCACAATGAGTGCGAGTCAGTTTGGCTTGAGGTTATCGAACAAGAATGTTGCTGCGGTGGCGAAGTAAAATTCGACATGGGTGGCAATGTTCGCATTGACGCAGAAGAACTCGATGAAAGCATCATCGGTGGGACGAAAGAGATTGACAATGGCTACATCGATGACGGATATCAAGGCTCTAAATCTCTCAGCGAGTACAGTGATCCAGTTTCTACAGGACGCAAGCGAGCTAAGGAAATGTACCCAATCCATGCAGGCATGGTCTGTGAGTGGGCTGGTCTTAAGTTCGCAGGCGGAGGAGTTATTCCAATCGTTGGATGCGTTGGACGACCTGCTAGTGACCGTCATCACGGACCTGATAAAAATACCATGAACAATGCTCCGGGCAACTTACACCGGATCTGCGATCACTGCCACAATACTTGGCACGCCATCAATGATGTTTACTACGGCGAGCGCCCTGAGCACACTAAGCCATTTATTCCAGTAGAGCTAATTGCCGGAATGACTGAGTACCTACCTCATGACCCAGCAACTAAGGCAACGACAGCTGAGATCATTGAAGCTGAGACAAAGCGCCTTACAGCTTAAAGACTGTGCCTTGGAAGTGCACGCCACGCTGCAGCTCAAAGCAAGTTATGCCCGTGGTACTTTCGGAGCCTGAAGTCAGTCGATACCAATCGCTGCCGTTGTCGCTGGTGCTGGCTTGGACCCAGTAACGCGATCCGCCATTATGCGATGGACCTAGTTCCTCTACGCGAAGATGATGGTAGTGACCGCTAATAAATAAAGTGAAGCTAGCCGTAGGACCATTACCAAATGCTTGCTTCTCTAGCCATCCTTGCACAGAGTTAGGCTTCTTAGCTTGATGCCCATGAGCAACTGCAAGAATATGGAACCCATCACCAAAAGGATCAAAAGCTACGCTCTCATCATGAGGCTGAGGGATTATGTAGGTAACGTCCAAGCCAACCTCTGTTGACAGACGGCGTAGTTGCTGCAGGATTACGATGCCCCAGTCGTCTAAGCCGGGCTTGCCGACTGTCTGACCGTTGAAGCGCCACTGGCAGTGGTTTGATCCTACTGAGCAGTAAGTTACTGGCGCGTACTTGTGAGCCATTTTGATTAGCTCCCACATTAGGGTAGCTGCTACGTCTGTTTGCTGCATCGGAGAGAGATCGTTGGATTGGAGCTGAGCAAAGCTCGCTGCGTTTGACACGGACTCTACGATGTCTCCCGCGTCTACGATAACGATACGGGACCACTTGCCTGCCTTCAGCTTCTGTTCAATTCGAGCATAAGATTCAAGCACTCGCTTGATCAGCTCAGGAGTTCCACCACGGGACGCATTCTTACCAACTTGAAAGTCAGCTGGGACAATAACAAAGACGTTATCGCCTAGGGTCTTTGGAATACTTCTTCGAGTTTTCTTTGCCTCATACCAGAGCAAAGGCAGGTCAACTAAGTTGCCTGCCTTTTTGGTGAAGCTAAAGCGGAATGATGTTAGATATTCTCCGCCATCACGCTGCTGCCATTTACTAATTCGTGGGTTGCCAACAACCTCGTACTCGCTAGGATCAAAGCCAGCAACAATAAGCATGTCTTCAAAGCTTTGAGGTGACTCAGCATATGGAGTAGTAGCAACTCCATTGATACCATCGAACTCTATTCCAGCCCGATATTCCTTTGGAACCTTGGCTGAAACAGTTGGCTTCAGGTCATCGAGCACAGGCACAAGCCTTGCTTCTATGTTTCCAGATCTGGTTTTCACTTACTTTGAACCCACGCTTGGTTAGTTCAGTAGCGAGATTGCGAGCTGTCCATCTAAGATCGTCAAGTGCATCTAGAAAGATCTTCAGATCATTGGGCTCTAACGTGGAAGTTCCACGTGAAACCATTGGACATAGGTGTTCTTCTTGCGGGAGCGTAAGAGTCTCAAACATTCCCTCAGTCTAACATTACTCAGTAAATGGGACCTTGTTAAGATCAACTTGCTCCCACTTATGTAGTGGGCACTCCGCGTTAGGCAGCTTAGTTTTTTCTGTCATAAAGCAACCACACTTCATGCAGGTCTGGGTTGGTTTGATTAGAAAAGGGCAAGCCTTACAGATAGACATTCTGACTTTTTGCTCTTCTTCAGTTACTCGCCCAATGTTCTTGTTGAACAAGTCCCAAGGTCTTGCTTTACTCATACTTCTTCTTCACCCACCACTTGTGCTTGTACCAACCACGATCACTATTCATTACTTCATAATCTTTTTGGTAACGGTATGCGTTATTGCTTTCATCAAACTCTGACTTCCACTGATCCCTTTTGAATGGGATTGCTTGGATCAAAGGGGTTCCGGCTGGAATCATGCCATCAAAGTCTTTTCGGATCACAAATGGGAAGTTTATGATCACTGGATGCTTATCAGTATCGACTACGCCGGAGAATGACTTGAAAGGTAAGTCCTCTCGATTTAGTGGAGGAACAAATAAAGTACTGTAGCCCCGAGGGGTCTTGATATGAAAGCTATTGCTCCACTTCCAAGGCTGCTCATCATACTCAGGAGGCAGCTCTACCCCAGCAGTTTGCGTCTTAGCATGATGGGTAACAAGCTCAATCTTTGTATCAGAAGTAAATAGCTTTGCCTTACCATTGTAATGAACATCACCGGTAAGTGGGATTATGTAGCCAGCAGTCATTGCATCAAGAAAAGGGATGCAACGCTTTACTGAAACAATCTTGTCCGAGGTAACTGGGCGCATCTTACGGAACCAAGTAGGCAGCATAGTAACTGCACGTACCGGTCTAAGAATGTTGAACTCTGGGTATGCAGGATGAAACTTGATCTTCTTAGTGCTCATGATCGTGCATCTCCTCAGGGATTAGGAACTTTTCCCCGTCATAGCCCCAGCCAATTGTTGGCTTGACAATGTGTGGCTCAAACTGAATGATCTCTGGCTTGCTCATAAGCAATGCTGCTAAGCGATTCTCAGCTCGCAGCACCTCTTCAACTCTGCCATCAATAACAACGGCAAGATGGTTGATGATAATTCCCTCTGGAGGCATATCCGGCTTAGGAATAGTTAGACTCTCTGGCTTCTTACGATCCTGAGCCTTCTTATACAAATAAAGCTTGACCACTTGCCAAGTTGAAAGGTGAACAACCTCGCGTGCTAGATGCTGATCCATTAGCTAAAGTCCTTACGTACCCAGAGGGCTTTCTTATATGATCTGCCGGGCTTACGAACTTCATTACCCTGTCTCTCATACTCATCAAGTTTTGACTGATCATAGATTGCTTTCCAAGACTCACGCTTTACAGGCGTTAGCTGCGCAATAGGTGTGCCAGCTGGGATAGTTCCAACAAAGTCTTCCTTCAAGAAGAATGGCATATTTCCATTAGCCCAGAACTTATCGCTGTCAATTAGCCCAGCTGTAGTAGTAAATGGCAATTCAAAGCGGTTGAATGGGTGGCTTACTAAAATGCTGTAACCCTTAGGGGCTTTGTAGCCCCACTCACCCTTCCAGTAAAGATGGTTAGCTAAGTGACCTGCTGGACGTGGCATTGTGTAACCAAGCTCCATTGGGCGCTCTCCAACAAACTCTGCTGAGTCGCCGGGACCATTCCAGCCAATCTTGAGGTTGCCAGCTTTATCCTTTGAGATATAGATATCTACTGGAGTACGAATCGCATATCCGCTGATCATCACATCCATGTAGGGAATGCAGCCTTTAAGCCCAACAGCCTTATCGCCACTACGGCGATCAATAAAGTGGGATTCAGCTTTGCGATACCACTCTGGTATTAGCTTCTTCATTGGCAATGGTTTGCCAAGTTCAGTGTGCTTATTGATCGTGCTAAAAGTAATAAATTTCATGTCGTCTCCAATGAAAGTTTCTACTCTATAGTAACAGCGTCAATCAGATTACCCTGAGCATATGGGCTAGGGGTTACTACAATGCCATACTCAGCTGTAATAGCTGCACCAGTAGCAGTGTAAACCAGATCAGTTCCAACCTGAGTAGTCAAGTTAGTGTCTGAGAATGCACGCACAGTAATCTGGTTGCCTGAGATCAGGGCTCGCAAACCAGCAACGGCGACAGAGTCACCAATTGCATTGGTAACAATTGAAGTGACGGTATTTCCAACCGACTGCAAAATACGGATGTACTTAGGGTAGTAATAGTTATAGCCACCAATTGCATAAGAATAGTTAGGGCTTGATGAACTACAGCTTGCTGGTGTGTAAGTTGAAGCATTGCAGGTTGATCCACAGGCATACTGATAGGTATATGAGTTGTAGTAATAGCTACGGCAATAGGCAGCATTCTTGATGTTATTAGAGTTCCAAGCTCCACAATAAGGACCTGCATAGTTAGTTGCAAAACAATAGTTAGTCGTATAAGCATTGCATGTATATACAGGAGCATTGTTAGCATTACAGGTATAGCTTGAGATGTAAGAGTAGTACCAAGGGGTCGAATACGAGTCTTGGTAAATATCAGCAGCCCACCAGTTAGCTGAGTCTGTAACCCAAAGCATTGCTCCAGTGCCATTAGTAGGAGAAGTAAGGCTAATCGTTACATTCTTCTTAGGCATCGTAATAGTCGCTGCAGGGTAGGTACTTGGGGTATCAGTTGACTGAGCCTGATTAGATCCAATTTTCCACAGACCACGCAAAGCCCTCCAGCGAGACCCATCGCTAGCAGTTCCAAGTGAGGTTGTATTATCAGCTCGGTTAAATGTGTCAGAAAAGCGATCACGAACTGACGATGCCAGCGCTCCGAGATTGATCTTCATTATGCCGACAAGTCTCCTGATACATACCAAGTATCAGTTGCACGCTTTAGCAGGTAGCACTGGGAGTAAGTCGCACGAAGCTTTAGTCCCGGAGTTCCGAGAACTGAAACACCGCCAGCTCCAGCAATGGTAATCTGCCCAGAGTTTCCCTGAATAACCGTAATCATTGTTCCAATAGGGAATGCGACAGAAGCATTAGTTGGAATAGTCACTGAAACAGCTGATGCAGAGGTAACTTCAACAGCCTTATCTTTATCAGTAAGCACAAGGGTATAGGCAGCAGTCTGAGCATTGAATGATGCAACTGTAGGGGCATCAACGCCATTAGCACCAGTGGCACCAGTGGCACCAGTAGGACCAGTAGGTCCAGTAGCACCAGTGGCACCAGTAGGACCCTGAATGCCCTGAATACCCTGTGGTCCTTGAGATCCAGTTGCACCTGTCGGACCAGTATCGCCTTGCAGACCCTGAGGTCCTTGGATGCCTTGAGCGCCAGTTGCGCCAGTATCACCCTTAATGCCCTGCAGACCTTGAGGTCCCTGAGGTCCAGTTGCACCAGTTGCACCAGTTGCACCAGTTGCACCAACTTGTGTGTACATAACCTGAGTAATAGTTGCAATTACTGATGGGATCGCAGGATGTGCAGGAGAAGTACTAGCTACCTGTGAAAGCAAACGCAGAGACGTATCTCCAGTAGACCAGACAATTTCAAAGTAGTCAGTTGCTACAGCTGGCATGACAAAGTTCCAAGCAGCAACAGTCTTATCGTCTTTAAGCAGAGTAACTTCAGTATTAGTTGCAGGTACATCTACACCGTTTTTACGTAGCCAAATGTCTACAGTATGGGTAGCGTTACTTGCCTTGTCTAGCTGTGCAGAAAACTGTATGTTGTAAACGCCAGCATTCAAAATGTTGATGTGGCTACCTGACGTAACTGTAATGCCAGAGTTTGCTGCATCAAATGAGTTGAATGTCATCGCATAAGGGGTATTGATTACTGCAGCAGTCTGAGTTGTAGTGTCCCAGAATGAACCCCAGCTGCCCTGTGCTCCGCCAAGACCGGCATCACCTTTATCACCAGTGCGTACAAAAGTGATAGTTACATCAACACCGTCAGCCCATGTAGTAACCGAGCCTGAGAGCCAAATAATTGGAACTTCAAAGTAGGTATCATGCGAGTAGTGGTAACCGTTTATCGCGTAGTAGGCAAAGTTATTTGCATTGCCCACTTCTTCAATGCGGAAGTGACCCTTAATGGTTGATGTAGAGTCATCAATAGTTTCAAGGTAGGCAGACGCATCAATGCCATTGAAGTCGAAGTAGCTAATGTAAAGTTCAGTAGCACCGTGGATGGCATTATTTAGCTTTAGGTTTCCTGATCCGGGGTTAGAGTCAGCAGTGTCCGTTAGGTAGTTGTATTTAAATACTGCACCACCAAAAGCACCAGTTGCACCCTGAATACCTTGATCGCCCTTGATGCCTTGAATACCCTGAATGCCTTGAGCACCAGTAGCACCAGTAGCGCCAGTGTCGCCCTTGTCACCCTTGATACCTTGAATACCCTGAATGCCTTGGTCACCTTGAATACCCTGAAGACCCTGAGGACCCGTATCACCCTGAATACCCTGCAGACCCTGAGGACCAGCATCACCTTGAATACCCTGAGGTCCGGTAGCGCCCTGAACACCCTGAATGCCCTGATCGCCCTGATCGCCCTTAAGCCCAGTGTCGCCCTTGATTCCTTGAGGACCAACTGGACCAGTTAGACCAGTATCACCCTTTACGCCTTGTGCACCAGTAAGACCAGTGTCACCCTTGAATCCTTGGGCTCCCTGAGGTCCTTGCACACCAATAGGACCCTGAACACCTTGATCGCCAGTATTTCCCTTTGGACCCTGAATGCCCTGAATACCTTGGATACCGCGTGGTAGATGAATTACTGAGGATCCCCAAGCGTTAGTTCCATTAGCTTTTGAGTAAATGTGAAGAATAGTTGGATCAGTATCTCCAACAAGTGCCCATACGGCAGAACTTGATGGGTACGGAAACTCTGCAAGTAGTGTCGCTTCGTCTGGGTAAACAGCTAGGAAATCTGCATGAAGACCAGTTGCACCGGTTGCACCGGTTGCACCAGTTGGACCCGGAGCTCCAATAAGTGAGGTAAGCCACTGTGCCTGTGTGCCAACAAAGCCAGCAATAACTGCAAGCTCATATGCAGACTTACCGGCAGTTCCTTGAGTCATGTAAGGCAAAGCAGTCCATGTTGAACTACCATTACCAATCTTGACCTTCATTGTGTCAGTTTCAACACAGAATTCACGATCAGCAATTACTGGGTTCTTAGCGGTCCAAGCAGCAGCAGTGCCACCGCGAAGTTGTAGGCGAATAGCCATTACACGCCACCTCCATCAAAAGTCGGTAAACCATCAAAAATAGTCTCTGGACCCCCGCCGTCAATGTTCATCCATCCACCCTCAAGATCATCGAACTTGACGCGAGGAGAGTTGGAGCCATCATGCGTATGGTTACCCGGAGCAGCCTGTGATGGCTTTGATCCGAGCGTGTGGTGCAAAGCCTGTGGTCCAGAGTCCTTATCTGAATTGAGGTGAAGTGCATTCACTTCTTCTGATGACATTACTGGAGGCATGTTAGAATTCTATCGCATACTGGAGGAGACGGACCATGAGTAAGGCAAAGCAAATCGGCACAGCTGCCGAGACCGCAGTTAGAAATTATCTACTGTCACAGGATTACAGCGAATTAGAAGCGCACCGCAATGTGCTAAAGGGAACAGCGGACGAAGGGGACGTATGGCTTCGAGAGCCACTACGTGGTCTAATCGTATTTGAAATCAAGGGTGGCAAGTCAGCCAAGGAGGCTTCATATGGGCAAATTGAAAAATGGTTCCAAGAAGCCGAAGTGGAAAAGCGTAACGCTAATGGTAAGTTTGGGTTCCTTGTTACTCAGCGGGCTGGTGTTGGCTATCCTCGTGCTGGAGAATGGTGGGCTTATGCTAAGCTCGGAGATCTTATTGAACTTCGCTCTCATCTGGGCGCTCTCGATGGTACTCTTGTGCGCCTACGTCTGGCTGAATTGGTTGGACTAATACGTGGCGAAAGATAGCTTCAACCTTCAAGATGTTCTTCTCCAGCTAGGTGAAGGGCTACAAGAGTCTGTTCATGCGCCTAACTTGTACAACTACAAGCCATCAGAGAAACAGCAGCTTTTTCATGAGATGCAGAACAAGGCTCGCCTTTACATCGGTGGTAACCGATCAGGTAAGTCCGTAGGTTCAACCCTTGAAGGGATCTATTACGTAACTCATACACACCCTTGGCGCAAGACCCCTGAAGGTCCGATCCGTGGACGTGTAGTTGCAGTTGACTTCCTCAATGGTGTAGATAAGATTATCTTGCCTTTATGGAAGCAGTGGCTTCCTAAGAAGTATCTGATCAATGGCAGCTGGGAAGAGTCCTACTCTCGTGAGCGCCACGTGCTGACTCTGAACAATGGCAGCTTTGTTGAGTTCATGTCGCAAGATCAGGACCTAGATAAGTTTGCGGGCTCATCCCGCCACTTTGTTCACTTCGATGAGGAGTGCCCTAAGACTGTTTGGCAAGAATGCCTTGCCCGTCTAGTGGATACTGATGGCGATTGGTGGATGAGCCAGACTCCTGTGCAAGGCATGGAGTGGATTTTTGATGACGTATTTATTCCTGCAAAGGAGGGGACAAAGGACATTGGAATTGTTGAAGCAAGTATGGAAGACAACCCAACTCTTTCTAAAGAAGCTATTGCACGCTATATGGAAAGCCTCTCTCCTGAAGAACGCCTCATCCGAAAGAACGGACAATACGTCCATCTTGGCGGTGCAGTCTTTCCAGAATTCAGTCCTATCACACACTGTATTCCTAAAGGACAGTTCAAACCCACTTCAAAGCATCGAATTATTCGAACAATGGATAGCGGATACACCAACCCCACCGTCTGGTTGTGGATGGCAGTTGACGAACATGGCACTATTACAGTCTTCAAAGAGCACTACCAAGACAAATGGAATGTTGCCCAGCACGCTGAAGTTGTTAACAAAGAGACAAAGCAACTCATCCGCGAAACAGGCGCAGAGATCTTCCTAACTACAGGTGACCCCGCGATCAAGCAGACCAAAGAGCATACTGGTACATCTATCCTGCAGGAATATGCCAAGCATGGCATCTATATTGCAGTTGATCAGATCCCAAATGATCGCCGTGTTGGTCTTGAGCGTATCCAGCAGTACATGAAAACAAACCCTAAAACAGGCAAGCCTTGGCTCATGTTTACCGATGACTGCGCTCACCTTATTGCTGAGCTTCCTAAGCTAAAGTGGAAGAAGCACGCATCGCCTAAGATCGCCGAGCAGAAAAACAAGCTTGAAGATATTCGCGATAAAGATAATCACTGCTATGACGCATTGAAGTATGCAATGACTTTTATGGCAGACTTAGCACCAGACTCACAATCCGTTGCGGGTCGAGCAGAAGAGTTCCATAATGTATTCAGGAATGAATTCAATGCAGTAACCCCGCTAGCCGATTATGACGATCAGGACAGCTGGGGAGATCAGTGGCGTGGCGGAATGTCTACGCTAGAACTAGAAGGATAAGAGATGACGAGACACTTTATTTACTTTGAAAACGGTGGACCCTTTCCGGGTATCTGCCAGTCTTGTGGAAACAACAAGACGCTTTATGACCTTGGTGGTCAAGCGCTCGCCGGTGGCAGCAACTTGCTTTGCAAGAAGTGTGTAATCGAGATCGCAACCTTTATTGGCTACGTAGAAGAAGAGCCATTGCGCGAGCAGATGTACTTGCTCGAAGCAGATATTGAAGCGCACGAACGAGAACTAGCTCGCGTGCCAGACCTAGTGGACGGACTAATAAATGGAATTCGTAGTAGCCTTACTGATTTTATCTTCGATGTTTCTTACAGCGATCACGTTGATCGTGTTGAAGATGTTGAGGAGCTTGAACTTCCAAGCAAGCCAGCTAACCAGCACAGCACAACTGCAAAGCGAGTCAGTTCTACACCTAAGCAATCTGCTAGCAAGTAACGATGGAATCAGTTTCCAGCAGCTTGCAGCGGTAACTACTCCGGTGCAGTCAACCTTTACTGGGTTGATCCAAACCGGAGAGGAGCTAGAACTTGCTAGACTAGAGGCTGAGGCAAAGTTGATTGACGCGCAGTGGGCTGCGCAAATAAGCGATTTGGAATAGGTCTATGGCTAACGAGCAAACCTTTGCTGGCAAAAACGGTCAGTACATCTCAGGCACCCCTGTCGAAGGTGAGATGGCTGAGGACTCAATTCTCAACCAGTTCAAGAAGAAAGACTCAGCTAAGAAGCTAGTCTCTTGGGTTAAGTCTGAGTATGAGAAAGCAAAGCAGGCACGAAAGCTTGAAGAGCTTGACTGGTATCTGAACCTTGCGTTCTATAACGGCAAGCAGTATGCGCAGTGGACTAAATCAGGTAACGCGGATGTCCTAGAGACTCCACGCAACCCTGCAGGCACCCCACGCATCGTGATCAACCGTATTGAGCCGATCATCCGCACTGAGATCGCTAAGACAACCTCAGGTCACCCAAGCGCAACCGTAGTCCCAGCATCTAATGATGATGACGACCTGATGGCTGCACAGGCTGCCGAGCAGGTATGGCAGGCAATGTATGACAAGGCTAACTTCCAGACTGACATCCTTGCAAAGTCTGAGTTTTGGCGTGCAACTTGCGGTAACGCATTCATCAAAACTTACTGGGACTCTTCTGCAAAGCAGATCTCCCCAACTCCGGTAGTAGATCCTTACACTGGTCAGAAGCGCACAATCCAGCAGGTTACTTCTACTGGCGATGTTGACTATGAAGTAGTCTCACCATTCCACCTATTCGTTCCAGACCTTGCAGAAGAGAACATTGAAGACCAGCCTTACATCTTCAATGTTTATACCAAGAGCGAGCAGTGGGTAAAGACAACCTTTGGTGGAGTTTTGCCAACTGACTTCACGCCTACTAAAGTCTCAGCGACTGAGATCGTAGATGCTGCACTTATGGACAACAAGGGTGCAATGACCTCAAAGCCAGATGCAGTTCTAGTTATCGAAATGTGGGCAAAGCCAGATGGTTGCCCATTCCTTCCAAAGGGTGGTCTTGTAACCATCGTTGATAATGAGATCGTTCAGCTTGCTGAGAATGGCATTCCTTACACTCACAAGATGTACCCTTTTGCTCACACTTACAGCATTCCGACTGGAAAGTTTTATCGCCGATCGGTAATCAAGAACCTCATCCCAATCCAGCAGGAGCTAAACCGCACCCGCTCGCAGATCATTCAGGCAAAGAACCTTATGGCTAAGCCTCAGATGATGTATGACGAGGGCTCGGTTGATGCAACAAAGATCTCAGCTAAGGCTGGTATCTGGATTCCAGTTCGTCCGGGCTTCTCTCGCCCAAGCCCAGTGCCTATCCAGCCACTTCCAAGCTATGTACTGCAGGAGCTAGAGCACCTGCAGAATGACTTTGAAGATATCTCTGGTCAGCACCAAGTTTCACGCGGTAACTCAGGTGGCGTAACTGCAGCAACTGCAATTAACTACCTACAGGAACGCGATGACTCATACCTTTCAACTGTTTTCAACTCTATTGAAGCTGCAGTAGAAAAGACCGCAAAGCAGTCGCTATCTCTCTTCATCCAGTACGTAACCGAAGAGCGTCTAGTGAAGACCACTGGTCTTGATGGCTCGTTCGATGCGTCAATGCTTTCAGGTGCAGACATTGCATCAGGTAATGACATCCGTATTGAATCAGGCTCAGCACTTCCAACCTCTAAGTCGGCGCGTCAGTCGCTGATTACTGAGTGGATGAAGATGGGCTTCATTGCTCCGCAGGATGGCTTGAAGATCCTTGACATGGGTATGCTCAAGAACTTCTACCAGCTAATCAAGATCGATGAGAACCACGCATCACGTGAGAACTTGATGATGAAGAAGCTCACTCCAGATCAGATCCAGAACTTCCAGATGCAATGGGAGCAAGGCGCTGCAGCTGGTGAAGCAGACAAGATTGTTCCGGGGCAGGTTGATGCCAACGGATCACCTATTCCTCTTCAGGTTCCGGCAGTTGTACAGGTTCATGACTACGATAACCACGCAGTCCACATTGAGATCCACAACCGCTTCCGTAAGTCACAGAGCTTTGAAACTTTGGATGATAGCATCAAGGCTGAATTCCAAAAGCACATCTCTATGCACGAGAATGCGCTCCAGCAGAAGATGCAGGAGCAAATGGCTCAGCAGGCGATGGCACCACAGGGTAATCCTCAGGCTGCACCTCAGCCACAGGGAACCCCAGATCAAGCTGGGCAAACAGCCCAGCAACTACAGTAAGGAAAACAAATGTCTGATGAGACGCAGGTAGCCCCTGACCAGACTGCTGAAGACAATGCTTCAGTAGAAACCCCAGCAGTAGAAGAACAAAAGGTTCATCCTGCCTATGAGAAGTTACTCGCAGAGCTGCCAGAAGCATGGCACTCAAAGATCACTCCTCACCTACAGGAGCAGGATAAGTACTTCCAGCAGCAGCTAGAGAAGTACACACCTTACAAGGAGTTTGTCGAAGAAGGCATCTCTCCTGACATGGTTCGTGGTGGCATCAACCTCGCACGTGCAATCGATTCAGATGCAGTAGGTGTTTACACATCACTACAGGAGCACCTCAAGTCTCAGGGTTTGCTAGCTGAAGAAGCTAAGCAGGTTGCCAAAGAGATCATGGAAGAAGAGTCAGGCGATGACTTTGAGAATATCTTCGATGGTGAGAAGGTTCCAAAGGCTATGCAGAAGGAGCTTGATGCTCTAAAGGCGAAGACTGAAGAAGTTGAAAACTGGAAGAATAAGCAAGAGTTTGACCGTGAGCAGGAACGCTACACGATCGAACTTCAGTCAGAAATGGCTGAGCTCAAGAAGCAGCACAACATCAATGAAGCCCATGAAGTAGCAATCTACGACATCTTGAACAATGCTTTTTCAGCAGGACGAGAGATGACAGTAGCCGAAGCTGCTAGACAATTAAGCCAAATGATCCCCGGAGGATTTGCTCCAGCCTCAGCTGCTGAGCCAGCCCCAACTATCGTAGGATCAGCTGGCGGAGCAGGCGTACCAGCCCCAGACCTCAGTATTCCAAAGGACGACAAGGGCAAGCGCGAGATGCTTCAACGCATGTTCGCAGAACGAAACAAACAACAGTAACCTAAAAAAGCTAATCCTCATATCCCAAAAGGGTATGGGGATTTTCTTTTTGGTATGCTATAGCTGTCTACGTACAGCCACCTAGGAGTGGTCAGGGCAGAGGGCAAAACTAATCTTTGTTTTACACAACTTACTCTTAGGAGAGTGAATCATGGCAGGTCAGGGCATCCTAACCTTTGCGTCTGATGCACTGAAGCTCGTCTACGGCGACCTTCACGAGCAGCTACGCGACAAGAACCCAGCACTGGAGTTCATCGAAGCATCATCACAGCACATCACCCAGAATGGTAAAGAAGTAATCTTCGACACCCACATCGGTCGTAACAACGGTATCGGTGCACGTGGAGTTCGCGAAGCTCTTCCAACCGCTGGCGCTCAGAAGTACAAGCAGGCTCACCTATACCTCAAGAACCTATACGGTTCGATCGAGGTTGACGGTCAGCTATTCGAGCAGGCTGCTGACAACTACAACTCATTCATCAACGTGGTTGACAACGAAATCAAGGGTCTAAAGAAGGACCTTGCTCGTGACCTTAACCGCCAGATCTATGGTGACGGAACCGGTGTCCTTGGTACTGTAAAGACCACTGCAACTGGAACCTCAATCGAGTTCGTTGACGCTCACTGGATCGAACCAGACATGACCGTTGACGTTCTTCTAGGTTCAGACCTAGTTGACGGTACCCCAACCGTTAAGAATGCAGGCATCACCGTTACTGCAGTAAACGAGTCAACTGGTGTTGTAACCTTCTCAGGTTCAGTTACCGCTGTTGCTGGTGACGTTATTGTTCGTGGATCAAACGGCTCTAACTCATTCAACAAGGAACTAACTGGTCTAGGTGCAATCGTTGGTACTGGTTCACTTCACGGTATCGATGGCGCAACCACTCCTGTATGGCAGTCAACTATCAAGACTCTTGGTTCAGTTGGCACTCCGGGAACTCTAACCGAGATGGACCTCATCTCACTTGTTCAGAACGTGGACAAGAAGGGTGGAGACGTTGACGTATTCCTAGCTTCACCGGGTGTATACAACGCTTACTGGAACTTGCTTCAGGGTATGCGTCAGTTCACTAACGGTGCAGGTCTAACCGGTGGTCAGCGCTCATTCACCTTCGAGGCTCTAGGTAAGCCAATCAAGTTCGTTTCAGACTACGCAGCGCCAAAGGGAACCCTTTACGCTTTGTCTTCATCTGAGCTTGTGATCAACCGTAAGCGCGACTGGGCATGGATGGACCGCGATGGTTCAATGTGGTCACGTGTTGCTGACACTGACGCTTACAAGGCAACCATCTTCCAGTACTCGGAAATTGGTACCTACCGCCGTAACGCACACGCCAAGCTAAGCAACATCGCTGAACTAGGCTAAGCAATACAAAAAATCTCCCCCCTGACTGGTCCGTCTCGCTGGTCAGGGGGGTTTTTTGCTACAGTAGACATATGGACTACATAAACTTCGCGCAGCTAGACGGACTGCACTCTGACGAACACCGCAGAGTAGCTGCCGTAATCAAAGACATTTTCCCAACAGTTCGACTCATTCGTATGGAGCCCGGACACCCACAGTTTGATCCACAGCGCATCTTTGCTCTTGTAGATGAGCCAGCCCTACAGCCTCCATACCTAATCACTAATGTGGCTGAGTCTGAAGTTGATCACCGTCTCGTTGCTCGCCTACTTGAGAACAACATGCACGACCCAGATTCAAAAGTAAATAAGTTACAATTGTTAGAGATGGCACACGCTGCAATGAACGCTAAACGCGAAGAAGAGTATCGTGCGGAGAAGAAAGACATCATGAAGTCGATCATGAAGTCTAACAAGAACACGTACCGTCATGACGGTCAAACTCTTAGGAAGTAATCATGCCAGCAGAGGAATTCACGCACGTAGGAAATGACGTTGCATCTCGTGTTCGATCACAGTTTGGTGACGCATCCGGCGCACAGCTTGAAGACGCATCGATCCTTTCATGGATCAATGATGGTCAGCGAGAGATCGTAAACTCGAACCCAATTCTTCGTGCTACCAAGATCACTGACATTATCGCTGGAACTGGCGACTACACTTTCCCGAACGATAAGGTTCTTCTAATTGAAGCAATCTACGTCTCTGGCTTCCCTATCCAAAATGTCACTCCTCAGGAAGCTCGCGACTTTATCCTGAGCTCAGATCCTCAGAAGGCTGCAGTTGCTGAGCGTCCTGAGGTTTGGTACGAGCGTGCCGGAATCATTACCTTCTACCCAACTCCAAGTAAGAGTGCTACCAACGGCTTGAAGCTTGAGTACATTAAGAATCCAACTCAGCTTGCATCTCTAACTGACGCACTGGGCATTCCTGATCGATACTTCAATGAGCTGGTCAACTACACAATCTCAAAAGCTCTAGAGATGGATGAGAACTATGATGCTGCAGCTTACAAGCAGCGCCAGTTCCGTGATGGTCTAGACCGCCTAGCTAACAAAGACTCCTCTGTAGAGGGCGCACACTATGCGCAGATCGCAGCTGACCCGAATGACTGGTTCTAATGTCAGCAATCATTCGTCAGCGTAGTTCTACTCTTCAGCAGTTTACTGGTGGTCTAAACAACTACTGGGACCAGTCAGCAATTGCTGACAATGAACTTGCTTCAATCATCAACTTTGAGTTCTCCCCTAACGGCGCACTTATGTCGCGCCCACCTATCTACATTGAAAAGAATGCTGGAGCAAACATTGTTACACCTGTCGCAGGTCAGCCGTTTGATATTTTGGGTAACTATGTTCGTGCTGATGGTGCACGTTTTCTAGTAGCAGCAACAAACTCTAAAACTTGGATCTACAATGTAGACACTCATGCTTGGACTGAGATCGCTCAGTTCAAAGCATCTGACTGCACCCAGTACCTAAATAAGATTGTTCTCTGCTCTGAGACTCAATCTGGTGGTTACTGGGAAGGTGGAGTATTCGTACACACCACATCAATGCCTCTACTAAGCGGTATTGAGCTTTTCCAGACTCGTCTATTCGGCTATGGAGTGCAGGGCACCTCAACGGCTAACATCATGTTCTGGTCAAACGTCTCAACTGCTGGACCTTCTGGTGAATCAACTTCTGTTTGGTCATGGGTCAATGTAGACAACAACCTTATGTATGTTGAAATTGGTGGTGGTGATGGTCAGTGGATCACTGCAATCGCACAGGGCTATGGCGACATTGTGATCTTCCGTAACCGATCAACCTATCGCTACTCTTTCGATGCAGTCCCTGAAGAGGGAACTATGCAAGCAATGCAGCAGGACATTGGTGCTGAGTCGCGCCGATCAGTAGCAAAGTTTGAAAACGCTCACTTTGTTCTATCTGGTGGAATTCTTTACAAGTACCAAAACTGGATGTACTATCCACTTAATGCTCAAAAAGTAAAGTTTGAGGGCTACAGCTTCGCCCGCCGTTTTGAGCACGCAGTAAGCATCATTGGTCGCCGTGCACTTGTATGGCACAACGGTGGAATGTTTGCATACAACCTCGATACGGACACGTGGAGCGAATGGGAAAGCACAAACAGGGTCGCATATTTTGTAGCCGTACCTCGGCGATCAGAAGAATTAGAAGAATCGCTCTTCTATGGCATTACTGGCGCACTACACCCTAGCGATGTAGGAGCTGCTGACTTCTCGCTTTACCGCATTGAGAATAAGGCAACCTCAACTGTCGGATCAGAAGAGTTCCAGTGCTCACTTCGTACAAAGGTCTATGACTTCAACACCCCCGCGGAATGGAAGCGCCTGTACTTCTGGGCTGCTGATATTGCGTCTGCACGCCCAGTAAAGGCTGCAGCTTACTCAGTAGCAATTCCTGCAACGCAGCCACTTGTTACTTGGGACGAGATCTCAAAGGACTTTGCTGAAGAGTCAGGTTTCTACAGCTGGGATAAGCTCTCACTCGACAATGTGGGTGATACCGAGTATGGAACATGGGATGGTCTAAAGACTCCTAGCGGTGCGATCTCAACAATTGTTGACTCATTCCCTCAGGGCTCAGTGCTCCGAATGGAATTGAAGCTGAACCATGCCCTCCGTTTCCGCCGAATCTACTTTGAGCTATACTTGAACTGTGATGGAACGGCACTCACTTCACCTGTACAGGTCTTTAGCATCACCCCAATGATTGGTGCAAAGGCAAAGATTTCAAAGGGAGCGAACTAATGGCTGAACGCGGTCTACTCGGCACCTTTGAATTCAATCCATACGCTGCAGGTGCAAAGATCTACAACAGCATTGCATCATCACCAACTCGTGGAGCAGTTGATAAGACTGGCTACGCTAATCGTGATCGTAAACTTGCTGCAAAACGTAATGCAGTTCTTGCTGCTATGAAATCAACTCAGGCTGGCAACATCGCCGGTCCTAACGTTGGAAGGTTCATGTAATGCCAACCGCAGACTCACTTGATTACCTAGCTCGCAAAGCAGCAGCAGCAAATGCTCAGGACACTGCGATCAAGATTCCTCGACAAGACTTTACCGTTGATTCAAGCAACCAGCCACCGGCTGATGGTGGCTATCAACAGCAGTCAACTGTAGTCCCTTGGGCTCTAGAAAATGACCCTGTTTATCAGGCTGCTATGAATTCTGGGTCATCCCAGTTCAATAACGCTAAGGCAAGTGCAAAGTCAGATGTCCTGTCTCAGGGTATCCAGCTTGATGCCCAGCGCAAGTCCCTTGATCTAAATGCTGCAGAGGCTCGCCGTCAGCTTGCTGGCAACTATGCAGCACGTGGCATGGCTGGCGGAGCTGCAGGTGCACTTACTCTTGCAGAGGCTCAGCAGAACGCTCAGCAGATCTCAGCACAGACTTCTATCAAGGATCAGATTGCTGCCTTGAACCAGAACTACCTTCAGAACTACGGCACTGACACTGCTGATTGGACCGCTACTGCAGCAGGTCAGAACTATAAGACGCAAGCAGCTCAGGCTGCAATTACTGCACAACTAGCAAAGTATGGAGTCGCATAATGGCAAGTAATAACCAACCTCAGGGTATTGCTAAAACTTGGTCGGATATGATCAAGGGATTCCAGAACATTGGCGGCAACATTGGCTACAGTACTGAATCTGCGCTGAATAACGGAGACATCCTAAATGCTCTGCAGTCTGGCGGAAACTACCTAGGTGCTAAGGCTAACGCCAAGCCGGGAACTGGTATTGGAGATATTGCACAGGCTCAGGCTGCTGCTGATATTGCAAAGCGCTACCCAGCTCAGGCTGCTGCTGCAGCACGACAGAAACTCTTTGATGCTGCTGCAACAAAGCAGCTAGCAGATGCAAAGAAACTTGGTATCACTGGTGCAAAGCCAGCTGCTAAGCCAGCTAGTTCTGCTGCTAAGAAGGCTGTTGTCAGTAAGGCATCAGGCGTGACTCCAGCAACTGCTGGGATCAAGAAGATTGTTGCAAACTATCAGGCTGCGCAGAATCCAGCATCTACCAACCCTGCCTCTCAGGCTGCTGCTGACACCAACTCTGTAGCTGCGCCTACCTATGACATCAACAGCGTTTACTCTCCGCTACAGGATCTACTAGCAAAGCAGAAGCAGCAGGCTTCTCAGCGCTACGCAGACAACCAGTCAAACATCAAGACTATCTTTGGTGCACTAACTAGTCTTGGAGCATCTGACGCTGCAGCAATCAAGAAGCAGTTTGAAGACTCTGTTGCAAACCAGCAGACTTCACTATCTAACCGTATCGCCGAGCAGAAGGCAGCTCAAGCTGCTGGAGTTGCCCAGACTGCTGTAACTGGTGGCGAGCGCGGATCAGGTCCTGCACTTCAGGGGTCTCCAGTTGATACTGCTGTTGCTCAGGGCAATGCACAGGCTGGCGCAATCCAGCAGAACTGGGCTGGGCTTATGGGTGCTAACCAGCTTCAGGCTGCTAAGGATGCAGTTGATCGTGGCACTGGCTATGGTCAGCAGGAACTTGGCGCAATGGCTCAGCTTCAGAACAACTTCCAGAACACCATGTCTGGCTTTGACCAGCAGGGCGCTCAGCTTCAGTCTGAAATTGCTCAGGGTAACCTCACTAAAGAGCAGACCATTGCAGCTAACCAGTTCGAGCAAGCTCTCAACAACCAGAAGCTTCAGAACGCACTTGATGTTGCTGGCATTACGGGCAAGAGCCGTGTTGATGTTGCAAACATCAATCAGGCTGGTGCTAGTGCACGCTCTGCATCTAGCTCAGCTGCATCTGCTGCTAAGGCTGCTGCTAAGGCAAAGACTTATAGCAAGGATGTTGTTGGATGGACTAAGCAGGTAACTGACCTTGGTGGTCCAGCACTTGTAACTACTATCAAGAACTCGATCCCACGTGCAGTCAAAGAAGCAACTACTGCGATCAAGAAGGCTACTGGCAAGACTCCAACCAAGAGTGACATTGCTAAGTACTGGGAGAAGCAGAACCCTGCAGCTGATCCAACTGCAGGCGCTCTAGTACGCCAGTACATCACCAAGTATTATTAGCCTCTAGTGGTGTTGGTCTATAATTGACCTAACACTTACTGAGGATGGATACATTGGCTGACCCAAATTTTGGCATTGGTACCGGAGCAACCCCAGCCCCATCTCAAGGCGGAGCATCTTTTGGAATTGGTGCGACTACGCCAAAGAAAACTGCTGCAAAGAAAGCTGCACCAAAGGATAACTCTCCTCTAGGTGCAGCTCTTTCTTTTGGTCAGAGCTTTATCGATGTCATCTCAACTCCCCTTTACTTTGTTGAAGGTGCAATTGCTGGTGCCCAAAAGGGTCAGGATGTCCTAGAGGCTGGCGCAAAGAATGCTACCGCTTGGACCAAAGAAGGTCAGCGCCCAGTAACTGGATCAGAGATCCTAAAGAACGCTGGAATGTCCAATGACTTCTGGTCAAGCCTTGCAGCAGACATCCTCCTAGACCCACTTACCTATACCCCTGCTGATCTAGTTTCAGTTCCACTAAAGGTTATTGGCGTTGCAGGTCGCACTGCTGCTAAGGCTGGCAAGCTAGCTGCTGCCGGTGAAGTATCTGTAAAGGTTGCAACTGAAGCTGGACAAGCTGGCAAGCTGCTTAAGCCGGGCACTGACTCATTCCTAAACCAGTACACCAAGAAGCAGATCATCAAGGAGAATCTCCTTAACTCAACCTCAGAAGCACTCAAGGCACGCGAGGCTAAGACAAGCAAGGTAATCCAAGACAAGTTCACCTATCGCACTGCTGACGTAGCTGGGCAGGTCACTGCAAAGCAAGTTGTTGCATCTAGCGCTGAAGCAATGTACAAGTCTGCAGCCTCTACTTTCCTGGCTGAGTTTGCTAAGCACGACATGACTAAGATCGCTAAGAGCGAGATGAAGGCTGCAAAGACTGCAGCTAAGACAATCAAGAATGCAACCAACCTTGTAAAGGATGCAGAGCAGACTCTTTCTGCTCCAAAGATTTCTGCTGACGGCATGGTCAAGGATATGAACCCTTACCAGCCCCACATCTCTGCTGATGGCGTTCATGTCATGGATCAGTCAAAGGGTATTCATACTTTTGCTAATGAAGCTGAGGCAAAGAACTGGATCAAGGCTCAGGCTGATGCTCCAAAGGCTGCTATCAAGGTAACTAAGGGTGAAGCCCCAATCTTCGATACCAACCCATTCGATAACAGCACTACTGCAGTTGGAAGCCTACCTACCAACGCTGAGAATGCAGCTCAGGCTGCAAAGCGCCTTGATGAAGTAAACAAGATCGTAAAGAGTGCTAAGGCAACTAGCGATGTAGTTACTATCAGTGACACTGTAAAGAAGATCCTAGATAAGCCACTTGCTAGTGATCTTGCCGGGCGAATTCAGCCAGAGATCGCGGCTCAGATTAGTCGTCTAGCTGACGGAACTCAAGACCCATTCAGCCTGATTACTAGTTGGGCAACCAAGGATGCAAAGTCTCAGGAGACCTCTGTCCTTAAGATTGTTTTGGACACAAAGCTAACTGATAAAGCTGGAAAGACTGCATCGATTCTTGATGTCTATAACAGCGGTATTCCATTCAATAAGCTATCTGCAGCAAGCCAGAAAACTATTCTTGGTGCTTTTGCAAAGGTAAATGCAGGTACTGCAAACATTGCCGGTGACCTCGCTAGCAAGATGGCTGAACTTGCTGCTGCTGTTGGTCCAGAGGTTGCTAAGCAGATCGCTGCTGCTAAGGGCGGTAAGGCTCTAAATGAGATTCTTGCAAAGCTTCCACAGACCACTACTGCAGTAGAAAAGAAGTACGCAAACTTCGCAGACTTCATCGCAGGTCTTCGCGCTAATGACCACGTGCCATTCCCAGTGATGGAGAAGGTACTCAAGCGCCTAGACCCTGAGAGTGACATTATCAAGAGCATCGAGGCAGGGCTTGATAAAGCAACTGCTTACGAACAGATCAAGTCAGTTCTTGTTGCAAATGGTCCCCAGACTGTCTACGAAACTGAGCGCCGTATTGCATTGCTTGACCCAGAAGTAATGGTGAAGTCTACTGGTCTATCAAATGCTGACGTTGCATCTGCCTACTACTCAGGTCGCCTAAGCCAAGACCTAGAGATCACCCCAGAAGTATTCCGTGCAGCTCGCGACCAAGCATCAGCTCGTGTTGCAAATTACATGGCACGCAGCAAGACCTCATTCATGCAGGTGTTGCAAAACATCAACAATGGTATGGGTAAGAATGCTGAAGAGATGCTTGCACTTCTTGAAGCACCAAACCCATTCAATGGCATAAGCAAGTTTGGCGATCTAACTGTTCGCAACACTGACAAGGCTTACATGTCTGGTAGCCGTGCAGTCCTAACTAAGCAGCTAAACCAGCACCTTGAAACTAAGGTGCTTGGAAGCATGTTTGGAATTATTCGTAAGGACCTCACCAAGAAGGGTGTTGCTCCAACTCCAGCTGCTCTAATGGCAGAGTTCCTTACCCGATCAGCAATGATGGATGACGCACTGCTTGCCATTACCGGTGGTCGCATCGTTTCAACTAAGGCATTCAAGCGTGGTGAAAGCAAGTATTTTGCTTATGTAACTGTTGGCGACTTTGCTCGCATTATGAGCAACAAGAACCCAGACCTTCTGATGTCTGCGCTGTTTCCGGATCTAACTCGTGCAGGTATTACTAAGCATGATGCTCTCTCAACCATTGGTATTAGCAATGCTATTCGCACTGTGCTTGAGCGTACTGAGCAGGGCGCAACAATATCTAAGGAAGAGATCGCGGGACTTCTGCGCAGCTCTGGAACTAACCAAGCCCCACGATCAGCAACCTTTATGAACCGTCTACCAAAGATTGCTGATGACATTGCTGATGTCCTTATGGATCCTGCAACTATCAAGCAGTTCCAAGAGATCCATGCAGTCAAAGCAAGTGCAGTAATTGAGGATGCACTAGCACCAGCTGAGACCCTAACTGAAGATATCTACAACGCTCTAGTTGAAGGTCACAAGGCAAACATTGCTTTCAATAAGGACTCAACCGCAGCACGAGCACAGCTTGTTCGTGACTGGTTCAACAAGTTCGTTTACTCTTCTGGCATCTTCAACCAGCAAAGCGGTGAAGTAGCACAGGCTGTATTCCAAGCCTCAGCAATGCTATTCATTCAAGGTGGCAAGCTTCAGAAGAAAGTTATTGATGCAGAGATCTCTCGTGCACTTGTAGGCTCACCTACTGCACGCGATGAGATGGATCGCCGAATCTTTGGTGACATTGTTGAAGCAATTAATAGCTTCTTCAAGATGCAGCGATCATCAGCCTATGCTGGTGCAGGTCGTGAGCGCTTGCCATTCCCAACTCCAGCATCAATGGAGAAGGCAAACAACAAACTTGTTGAAGCAATGCAGAACATTGAGGATCACCGTGCAGCTCGCGGTGCCCTTACTACAAAGCGCGACCTATCCACTTGGACAAACCGAATGGAAAAACTGCAGGTAAAGCTCGATGATGCACGTCTGCTTGCATGGGAGAACAACATCACGACTTTCCACTACATGCCAGATGGCTCAAAGGTGCTATCTACTCAGTACAGCGAAGCTGCTGCTAAGCGTATGGCTCAGGACCTTGGCATTGACCGCCAAGTGACCCAAGAGGGCGTTCAGGACGTAACTGCAGCTCTGCTTGACTCTAAGGTTGCTTTCCCTTCTCACAAGGCGCTGACAGCTGCTGAGAGCAAGAAGTGGCTAGCTAACTGGCGTAAGGAAAACAATGTTGCAGCTATGGTTGCAGCTGAAGGTGCAGCTCAGGAGGCAGCTCAGGACACTCTAAAGCACCTTGATGAGTATGACCAGCTAGGACTATCTCTAGACGAGAAGTACCAGCGTATGTTCCAAGCGCCTGTAGCCAAGGTCTATGATGATGCGCAATTCAAGGTGATCACTGGTGCAACTAACTATGTAAAGGGTCTAACTAAGCAGCTACCAGAGAAGCTTTCTGCAACTGCCGGACGCTACATCACTAAGCCATTCTTGAACCGCGCAGAGTCTACTCTGATGCAATCAATCAGCAATGTTGCAGACTATGCTGACAAGCTTCGTAACACCTACATCAATGTCTGGGCTCCAGATGTTCGCGCTGCAAACTTCACCCGTGCATTTCAGTACGCAACCTCAGCAGCAGGTCATGTTCCGGCTCATGAAGAGCAGATCATGAAAAACCTTGTTGCTGATCTAAAGAATATGCTTGATCCAATCTTTGGTAACCCACAGACTTCTGGCATCATTTCAAGTGGACTTGACCCTTATGCGCTTCAGAATGCGTTCAGGAAGTATGACCTTGGCGACACCATTGGCTTTGGATCAGTAGGTAACCTGAACCCAGCTCAGCTTGCAGACTTCTCACAGTGGCTTCCATTTGCTGAGATGCCAGAAGCGCTCAAGGGAACCCCAGAAGCAGCTGAGTGGGCTAGCCGTATGGAGCTATTCCAGAAGAGCGGTAAGGACCCATTTGTTGTTCTTACTAACGTAATTCAGGCGGTTCAGTTTGCAAAGACCGAGAAGACCTTTGTTATGGACTTTGCAACCAACTTCAGCTACAAGGCTCGCGGTCTAACCTTCGAGCAGGCAATGAAGGAGGGCTGGGTAAAGATTGAAGGAGTTGGTGCCGGAGGTACTAACCTTGCAACCTATCTACCAAGCCCAGAAGCTGGTGGACTATTCCCACCTCACATTGCAGAAGAGTTCCTCTCACTGAACAGGGAATGGAACAAGCTTTACAACAGTGGAGGTATGCCAACCTTCATCAAAACTGCAATGGATGTTGTTGGATTCTTCAAAGCAACTCAGACGATCCTTCGTCCGGGACACCACATCACCAATGCTGTAGGAGATACAACCACTGCAATCATTGCCGGTACTCGTAACCCAATTCACTGGAAGCAAGGACTAGAGCTCTCTCTAATGTTTGCTGGTGAAGATGCTCGTGCTGCATGGGGCAAGAACTCGCTAAACGGTAAGTTTGTCCAAATGTTCCAAGGCTTCAAGGGCTATGGACGCGCTTTTGAAGGAACTACCAAGGAAGGCGCTACTGTTCCAGCAATTGCGCTTTACAACAAGAGTGGTAAAGCAATGAAGCACAACCTCTCAAATGAAGAGCTTCTACGAGCATTCCAAGAGCGTGGCATCATTGTTGGCAACATCTTCCAGAACGATATCCAAGGTCTAACTGACTCAGTGATCATGGATGCAGCACAGACTGGTGCAAAGAAGAAGCTAAACGAGGTTGTAAGCGCAGGTCTACACAAGGCAACTAGCACCATTGAGAAGCCCTTTGGATCATTCGCGTCCTACTATGGAAATATTCCACGTGCAGCACATGCGATGCAGGTAATCCAGTCACGTGCTTGGAACTCCATCGATGATGCTCTAAATGCTGCATCACTAGAGGTAACGCGCTACCACCCAACCATTCAGTCGCTATCAGCAACTGAGCGCCGTTACCCTCGCCTAGCATTCACCTACTACACATGGCTTCGAGTAGCGCACAATGCGCTGATCGACATGGCTCTACGTCACACTGCTGCAATGGCAATCCCATCAAAGATCCAGTACCAGCAGGCAAACCAAGCTGGGCTAAACCCAACCAGCATGGGTAACGCTTGGGGCAATAAGACTGATACGCCTAACTACATGAACTACTCAACCTATGCGCCAACCGAAACTGGTCCAAATGGTCGAATCATGTACAAGCACAGCATCCTTCCAATGGACGTTCTAGACACTTGGAACTTCACTTTCGATCCAAACATGACCCTAGATCAGAATGCCTTCACTGCAATCAAGAGCGGTATGCGTACCCTAGGAAAGAGCACCAACCTAGTTGCACAGCCTATCATCGAAGGTCTAACTGGCACTGACATGTCAACTGGTAACCCAAGTAGCGTCAAGGACATCCAGACCCTTGGTGACAAGCTTGTTGGCAACATTGGAACTGTTGGGCTGCTAAAGGGGCTTGGAATTTACACTCCAGCAAAGAATGCTCCCGGAGGGTCAAATCCTACAACTCCACTAACCCAGAGTGTCCAGCTAGAGAACTTCTTTACTGGACAGAAGAAGACGCTAGTTGACACTGCAGCATCAAAGAAAAATGCTGCAAAAGAACAATCAGCTCACAGTAAGCTAGTTATGGAAAACTACCTAAAGAATCAAGGAAAATAATGTCAGAGACAAACCTAGAACAATCAGCAAAGATCATGTTCACTGCACTCAACGCAGTACATGCTCTCCACGCTCCTGCAGATGCAAGGATCGAAGATCAGGACTCAGAGAAGTGCGTACACTGCTCCCTGATTGCAGGACGAATCGTGCAGTATCCATGTCCTACAGCACACCTACTACTAAGAGACATGGTAGTAGAGAACGAAGAAACCCCCTCCGAATAGAGGGGGTTTTTCCTTTGGCAAACGTTAGTCGTTTTCGCCTTCAGCCTGATCTGCGAGGTCATCAAGCTGCTCGATGACATCATCAATCAGAACCTGACGTTCCTCCTGAGTGGTGCCACCCTGAGTCCCCTGCTGGTTTAGAAGCTTCTTTAGCTCTGTAAGCAGCTGGTCACGAGTTTTTGGTGCTGGCATTGGAGCTGCAGCTGGCATTGCCATACCTGAGCCCATCTTGCAATCTGCACAGCAGTCGCAAGAGTCAGACTCTTCCTTAATCTCTACTGAAAGCCCCATTAGCCCCAAGGACCCTTCTTGCTGAAGCCTGCAGTGCCATCAAAGCCATTAGTGCCCGGTGACTTGTACTTGTTGAACTTAGATGAAGCAGCCTTCTTAGCAGCCAACTCAGCAGCAGCACGCTGCGGAGAGCGCTTAGGATCGCTAGGCATCTTAGGTGATGGAGTAGCCATGTTATTTCGCTTTCTTTGTGTGAGACTGCACGGTTTCGACAGCCTGCTTCATATTTGCATCAAATTCGGCATCATCAAGGAAACCGTCAAGTGCATAGTTAAATAGTAGTCCAACAATTAGACCCATAAGAGAACCAGCAGCTCCAAAAAGTGCAGACGTAAGGGCTGGGAAGCCCATTACGTTACCTGCACCCATGAAGCTCAAGCCAGCAGCAGCAGTGAACGCGAGAATGCGTGCTGCTCGCTTTACTAGCTTTTTAGATGGCTTCCACATTATCGATTAGCCTTACGAGCAATTAGCGCCTTCTCTGCAGCAGAACTTTCAGTACTAGGTGCTGCGTCTGTAACGGCAGGCTTAGTAGGCGCTGCCACCGGCTTAGATTTAGCTGCCTCAACAGCCATACGCTTGTCCAAAATCTCGAATGGGTCAAAGACCTTACCGCTGAAAATGCCCTCAAGGGTGTTAGAGCAAGTGAGGTGAAGGTGACGACCATGCGAAGCAGTGCCAGTATTGCCGACAACACCAAGTTTTTCACCAGCAACAACTTTCTTACCAATCGCCAAAGCAGGAGCATTACGTAGGTGAGAGTAGCCCCAGAAGGTGCCCTTCTCGTCCTGAATAACGATCACATTGCCAAGGGCAGTTGACCACTTATTCATAACAACTACTGCATCAGTAACCGCAATAGCAAACTCAGGAGGACCGTCAACGCCACGGTGAGGATTTGCGCGAAGAGTGCCGTCAAAAAGAACGGTGTTGCCAAACTCGCCACCCTTAGGGATGTCTTTTTTAGGAAACGGGTAAACATACTTAGTCATAATTAGCCCTTAGCTATCAATGTGTACAGTGCCGTCCCAAAACCAATGATACCAGATGTAAGCCCCGCCCACACAATGCGAGGAACCCAAGCATTCTGAGCCTGCTCCTGCTCTATAGCGCGGACACGATCAGGCAAGTCTGACATGTTGCGCAAGTCACCAGCAAGCTGAATAAGTAGCTTGTTTGTCTCTTGCTGCTCTTTGTAAAGGTCATTTATAGTCACCTTTACGTGCATGATCTCATTCTCAGACACTCTTCACCCACGCTGATCCGTTGTACACGTAAGCCTGACCTTCTAGCCAAGAGCTCCCGCTAAAAACTTTCACTGGACCATATACCCATGATGCACCGTTGAATACACGGATTTTACCTGCCGTAGGGGCTGCGGTAACGGTACCAGTGAAAGACTGTGTGATCGTGCCATAAGAGTTCGAGGCAGCAATAGTGAATGAATAAGCGCCCTCAGTAGTTGGGGTGCCAGATAGGATAGCAATTCCGCTAGTACCTGTGGTGTAGCTAAGTGAAATGCCATCAGGCAAAGTTCCAGATGCTAGGTAGTAAGTACCGTTATAGCCAGTGTTGCTAGCAGCAAGGGTGTCAGAATAAGCAACACCCTTCTGAAAACCACCAAGAGTGTTATCTAGCCAAGATGGTGGATAGGTCGGTGGAGGTGGGCAGGCAGGCGCTGTTCCTGAAACAGTAGCAGACTCGTAGGTGTAAATATTTGCATCAACACGATACTTAGCTTCATAAGTCTGAGAAGCGCCAGAGCCACAAGAAACGCTGCCCGGACCAGCAGATGTAATAGTTACGCTGTAAAGCGAAGATCCAGAAGGTGGAGTAAAGGTAGGTTGCGAATAACTTACGTTATAGGAGTAAGGACCCCCACTAAAACTTACGCCACCACCAGAATGAGACATGGTTTACTAAACTTGAATCCAAAGATCGCCAGTGACCATGCCCGTAGTTGGTGCAGAGTTCTGTACAAACAATGTGCGTCCTGCAAGCTTCGCAGAGTCGCCTGCAGTAGCAGCTGAGGTAGCCGAAACAGCTGTAGTAGCTGCATGAACGGTACCTGAAGCAGTCAGAGTCTCAAGAGCCGTGGTTTTGCTCTCAAGAGTGCCAATACGTGGGCTAAAAGCTGCAGCTACGCCCTCAGCAACTCCAATACGGTCCGAAATAGCGATCGTTTCAGCATCGACCTTATCCCAGTTGTTATTGATCTCTGAAGTCTCAAACGCTTGATTAGTGCCTACAACAGCCTTCTTAAGCTGGAGGCGCGAAGTGCTCGCGTAAGCCATGACAAACCTATCTAATCTACTCGGGTCGTCTCAATAGCAATACTATCAGAAACAGGCTCAGCAACAGCACCAAAGTGGCTAGTTCCACTTGCAAGTGCAATCAATTCACGTGCAATGTTTCGTTTCACAGCCGGATCAAGCACATGGCGCAAGATAATATCCTGAACTTGCATAAGAAGCGCAGGAACATCAAGGCTAGCCTTAGCATTAGCATCAAAGCGCCCAGTCAACTGATTCAAGAAGGTAATCGCCTTCATATCGCCCTCTTGAACCTTCTGACCCAAAGCTGCATCAGCCATAGGAAGATACTTCTTCAAGTTATCCTCAGACTTCGCAGCCATAGCTGCGCCAAACTCCTTCTGACGCATCCAACCATCAATCTCGGTGAGCGAGATCTTCATACGCTTAGCCAACACCTGCGGAGTCAGCATATTCATAGGGTTTAGATACGCTTGGAGAAACTGCTCCTGCCGGAGAGTGAGATTCGGATTGTTAGTCGTCTTAATCCCACGGTCAGCCAAACTCCTCTGGAACTTAGAGGAGGACCACACAAGCTCCACCTGCTCCTTTGAAAGGTCAGCATTCTGGTCCAAGATAACCTGAGTCTCCAAGAATAAGCCCTGCCGATCCGCCGAGATCGCAGCTGCAAGGACACTCTCAAATAGCGCCTGCTCTTTCGTCTTTCGGGGAGACTCCAGACGACTATCAAACTTACTCGCGTCCAATCTCAAGCCTCTTAATCTCATCCTCGATATACCAAATAGCCTTACGCAGATCCTGAACCTTCGCATCCTCCTTCAGCCCGGCACGCCACAAATACTTGATCGCGTTACCAACATTGAAATTGCGATGCCTAGTGATCTGAATACACTCCACACCAGACGGATCGCTAGTGTAATGAACTGGGTGATTTACTGGATCATGCGCCACGCTTTAGTCCCTCCAAAGCAACTAGATAATCTCCTGAAAGACCAAAAGCCTCAACCAACTTGCCCGCCAAACCGTCTGGCATTCTCTGCAACTTGCCACTTTCGTAATCTCTGATAATAGCTGGATTGAGCCTCAGCATCGAAGCAAAGGCAGTCTGGGTCGGAGCAACCTCGCCCCGCCACTGGTCGAAACTGCGGTAATACTGACCAAGGACGTAAGGAGGAATCTCCATCAAATTCTGAGCTGCCTTCGACAGGCTTGGCTTTAAAGGCTTGTTCTGCCATGCTTGGATCTCCTCCAAAAGGGTAGATGCGGGTGTATCAAGGATCGAAGAAATAGTCTGCACCAAGCGATCAGTAGGTTGCTGGGTACGACCATCCTCGATAGCAGAAATAGCTGAGCGCTGAACACCAGCACGGTCAGCCAGCTGCTGCTGAGAAAGCTTAGCCTTCAAACGGTAAAGCCTAAGTGGATGATCTGCAATTCTAGCCATGTAAATAGTGTAACAGCGATGCTGATAGACATATGTTGCTAGATTGAATTTCTGGAGGTTAGTAGCTAACTATAAGGGACGACTGGAATCGCCCTCACAACATGGATTAGAGCAAACTTGTTCTTGTCAGCCAGAAAGGCGGACACCCTCCGGGGGTGGGATACCCTCGATTTGTTTAGGAGCAAAAATGTCAGAGAAGAAGATGCCTAAGGCACAGCGTCAGGCTTGGCTAGTAGGTCAGTTCCAGTTAGCCCTCTCACTCAGTGAGACCATCGAGAATGGCGAGAGCCTTGAGGCTGCCATTGCTAAGGCGCTAAACACAGTTGGCGAGGAAGCCCGTAAGGATGACATGGTTGGGCTGTTCATTCAGTGCCTTGAGTTGAGCATCTGGGTTCGTCAGCAGAACAAGCAGGTGGCATAATCATGAACAACTACACCGAGTTCTACAAGTCATATACCGCTACATTGGCTGCATTCGCAAAAGCAGCACGAGCAGAGACCACCTCTGGGTTTGGCATTGATGAAAGCGTTACCCGCGCTTATGAGGAGGGATTTAAGGATGCAATGGAGCACGCCTTTATCCTCCTAACTGGCGGCGTACCAGACCCGGACCTCTATGAGACTTCTTGCGAGGATGCTCTTTGCAATGGTCAGGACTGCAACAGCAACTACTGCGAGAACTTGCCAGAATAAGACTTGCTCCTACAAGACCTAAACCCCCAGCCTTCCCCCAAGGTTGGGGGTTTAGTGTTTCTTGAACAGCCCGGACAAGGGGGACGAGTGGAATGTGCGCTGCGTTTAGGGCTGGCATAGATTTATCTAAGCAACAACAAACCAAACTATTTAGGAGCAAAAATTGACTACTCTAACCCTGCCATTGGCACAAGCCAAGTCGATCGCATCATTGATCAACATTGCTGAAGGTGCCAAGGGCATCTTTTCGGTCTTGCAATACGTCAAAGTGAACATTGCCGATAACGTTCTAACCGCCGTTGCAACCGATCGCTATGTTGCCGGCTATGGCACTTACCTACTCGAAGACCCGATCGAAGATGCAAGCTTTTGGCTTGATGCAACCGCTTGCAAGTTGATCAAAGCGATCAAAGCGCCAAAATACGGACATGGCTTTGTTACCTTTGAGATCGATGCCGATGCCGATGTTGTCGTCTCTGATGGCGTTAGTTCTATCCGATCTGGTGCCCCTAAGGGCAACTATCCGGACATTCTAGGCTTGATCGGTGGCATGGCTGAAGCCACTGATGGCGCTAAGTCTGTTCGCCTAACCCTAAGCAAGATCGCGCAGATCGATAAGGTTGCCCCTAGCATCGGCGGGCTAGACGCTTGGCACCTAACTCACATGGCTAGCGGGCGCGAAGGTAAGCCGGGACCTGTTCGATTCATGAATGGCAACATGATCCTAGTCTTGCAACCTAGCCTGCTTCGCTAAGCCACTCTGAAGCCCTGCTAGCCCGATAACAAGGGTTAGCAGGGCTTTTCTATGCCCTTTTTCTTAGGGGGACGAGTGGAATGTGCGCTGTCTGCGATGCTGTCCTAAAATGCGGGGCTAACCTTACTGACTTGTCTAGTGGGGCTTGCTAAGTTTGCCCTGCCTGCTAGACGATCATTGC
>ERZ650308.117-NODE-117-length-43045-cov-17.770063_pt1 | contig 43045 bp, 46 predicted proteins | sample MGYA00376244_ERZ650308 | MGnify/ENA primary metagenome ERZ650308 (study PRJEB26733, sample SAMN07839295) | wastewater metagenome | biome: small river; feature: stream; material: water | place: USA: North Carolina | collected 2016-04-26 ... | reverse complement strand
ACTCTTCCGAAGTTTTTGCATTTAATCTTTGTTTTAATAATTCTATATTTTTCATATTAAGGGAGCAGGAAACCAACCCATCGCTTTGCGTGGGTTGGAGGAATGCGACCTGTTGTTCGCTTTTGGTTATCTCAAACATTTGAAGTACATTTGTGTTGTGAAACTTACGTTGAAGATTAAACTTTTGCCTTCTAAAGAACAGGCTGATTTGCTTCTGAAAACAATCAAAGAAGCGAATGCAGTTTGTAATACCATTTCTGAAATAGCTTGGGAAAAGAAAATCTTTAACCAATTTAAAATTCACAACGAAGTCTATCACAGTTTGAAAGGCTCTTCTAATCTTTCTGCACAGGTATTGGTGCGCTGCATCTCTAAAGTTGCTGATGCCTACAAATTGGATAAGAAAGTAAAACGCACTTTCAAACCACTTGGCAGTATTACCTATGACAGTCGTATTCTTTCTTACAAAGGTGATACGGTTTCTATCTGGTCTGTTGGTGGCAGGCTCAAAATGCCGTTTGTCTGCCACAACCCGAACTATCTTCCGTACATCAAAGGCGAGGCAGACTTGCTTTTTAGAAAAGGAAAGTTTTACCTGTTTCAAGCGGTTGATATAGTGGAGGATGATGTAAAAGATGTTGAAGAATTTATCGGTTGCGACCTTGGCTTGACCGACATTGCCGTTACTTCTGACGGCACGAAACACTCTGCCGAATGGCTTAATCAATATAGAGAAAAAAGACAAAAGGTTCGTGGTTCTATTCAGCGCAAAGGCACTAAGGGGAAAACACGGTCTTGTAAAAGAGGCTGCGCTAAACTTTTGAAACGGCTTAAAGGCAAAGAACGAACTACCGCTACTATTCAAAACCATACTATCGCAAAGCGCATTGTACAATCTGCTAAAGAACAAAGCAAAGGAATTGCTATTGAAGATTTGACCAACATTCGTTTTACTTCTAAACGGAGAAACAAAAAGTTTAGAACAAAACTTGGTCGTTGGTCTTTCGGGCAACTCCGTTCTTTTTTGGAGTATAAAGCCGCTTTGAGTGGTGTTAAATTGGTAGTGGTTGAACCCGCATACACAAGCAAGACGTGTTCTGTTTGCCATCACATAGGCGACAGAAACAACAAATCTTTTAAGTGCAACAACTGCGGAAACAATATGGATGCCGATGTGAACGCATCGCTCAATATTGCTACGCTTGGGCGTGTTGTAAACCACGCTGGAGAATCGGATATGTATAGTTGTTCTGTACATTATTTAGGTTCAAAGCCCATCCCATCAGCGTTAGCTGTGGGTGGGTAGTTTACTTATAAAAGTTTCAGTTTTTTGATATTAAAGTCTTTCACAAACCATTTAGTTGTGTAATCCTGCTTGCCAATAACTGTTTTGTATATCTTTTCTTCAATTCCTCCATCACAAAAAATCCAATATAGTAGGCATTCTTTTGTTCTGTTTTTACTTTGTATCCTTGCTCTTGCTTGTTGGTAACTAACAGAGGAAAAGTCGATATTCAGCATAATCAAGCAATCGGCAGTACTTAAATCAATACCTTCACGTCCGCTTTGTATTTGGGAAATAAATACCAGGTCGTTAACATTCTCACCGTACACATACCGGCTAAAAAAATCGGGGTCGCCAGTAGTGTTGAAATATTTTTTTAACATCAATTCTTCTGCCCTGAACTTGTAGAAGATGGCAATCTTTTTGCCTTTGAATTGGTGCTTAATAAACTCAACCTTGCTGGTATCAAAGTATATAGGTTGTTGTATGTTATCGGCAATTACAGTTCCGCTATATATTTGGTGCAGCTTTTGCATTAGCTTCACTTCGGTATCTGCCACAATCTCTTCGCCATTGGTGCCAATATGCACCCGCTTTTTTCGCATTTTATCAGCAAGGTTGTAGGTAACCTCTTTCATTTTTACTTTCAAAACATGCTCCTGCACATCTTGAATAAACCCTGCTTCCTCTTGGGTATAGCTAATAAACAGGTGCTTACAAAATCTGTCAATATCGTCTTGCTTTGCATTGCTGTAATCTGTAATTTCTCTGTTATAGAAGTAGCGTTTTTTCTTATTTACAAACTCATTTGCCCACTTATAGAAATTGGTATAGTCTGCAAAAGGTGAGTAATCGCTAATCCAAAACTGGTGGTAAATTTGGCTGTAGCTTTCAGGTGTAGGCGTTCCGCTTAAATATATAATGGGTTTGCCTTTGCACAATTCTTTTAGTTGCTTTGTTCTTTCTGCTGGTTGTGTAAATTGTCCTAAGCAATGAGCTTCATCGCAAACAATTAAATCAAAATCCTTATCACCTAATTTGCCAATGCCTTCATAGTTAGTTACCAACAAATTATATTTTGGTTTCAACAATTCATAATCGCTTTCAATGCTGCTTATTGCTTTCTTTTTTGTCAAAAACAAAACACTTGCATTTTCAATTTTAACTAAGTATCTACCAGCAGCGGACAGGGATGTTAATGTTTTCCCTGTCCGTACCTGCATGGATAAATAAACTATTTTGAATTGTTGCAATAACTCACAAGCCTTGCCTGAAATGGAAACTTGATATGGTCTTAAAGTAATCATACTGTTTCCAATTCTTCGTTTTCAAGTGGCTGTGTAAATAATGTCCATTCGCTTGGCAGCATTCTCTCCTCAATCTTCTTGCTGTTGTCTTTTCTAATTAAAGTTTTCCAGCCCCGTTTTGGTTCATGGTATTTTACCAAACAGTCAATTTCCCTGCTTTCGTAACCGGATGCAACTTTGTTACTCAAATCTGTAATATGTGATTTAAGCGAATTGGCACGAGATGTATAAGAACTGGTAACAGATTTTTTCTCTTGTTCTACCTGTTGTAACTCCTGTACTTTATTGGCCATTTCAACGCTTAGTTGATGTACTTCGTCAGGTTCAAAATCATAGCGTAACCAACGCTTTTCTATCTTTGGTACAGTCGCTACTTCTTTGCTTTCAGCAGCGATTGGCTCGTCAAAATCTTCACTTTTAAGATTCCGCTTTTCTCCGTTGGAAATTTGCTCCAATAATTCTGTGGGGTCTTCCTCAAAAACAAACCCCTGCGTTTTACCTCCTTTCCATTTTCCACCAATAAGTTCAAGTTGCTTTTTAACTTCTTTGTACTCTTTCCGTTCCAACTGAACGGCTGGTAGTTTTACAATGTTACCCTCCACGGTGCATTGTTGTAGTACTTCTTTTGTAGTCATTTTAATTTTATTTACTTGTTAAAAAATTATGTGAATTCAAATCTTTCGTTCTCTTTTATAATAGTTGTTTTAAAAGGGAATTTGTCTTTTGGAACTTGGTTAATCATATCCATTAAATTAGCAGAACCAGTAAATAATACACGTTTGCTACCATCAACTAATACCTGTATGTAAAGGCATTTGCCAGTTCCTTTATCATATTTTGAAACCTCAATCTTGTAGGCTTCAACAGTTATTTGTTTATTAAGTATCCTATCAATTTTTATCTTATCTCCTTCAAAACTTTTGCTTTGTGGCTTTCGCATCGGCAAGCTGCAAGTTTTCTATGCTATAAATTTGTTGATATATGTTATTTATTCGTTTCATTCCTTTGCTTTAAAAATGCCCTTTCGCTTTCGCTACTAAGGCACTTTATAAATGATTTGTTTTTTGCCGAGAGGCAAGGTTTATGCTGCAATAATTTAAGCATAGGTGAGAGCTGACATTCGTATTCGTATTCCAGTTATCGTAGTCGTTGTACGCCAGCCTGAAACCTGACAACGAACAAAACACAACCCATGCAGCATACAACCTTTTTACTTACCCTATTAATAAATAATCTTCGTATAATTCTTTGAATGTTTCAAACGTGTGTTTGGCAGCTTCTCTACTTTTGAAGCAAAGGCGAGAGCCGACACCCGTAATCGTATGCCAGAGATCGTAGCCGTCGCACGCCAGCCCGAAACCCGATGGTTTGGTTTCATCTTTTACAATATCCGGCCATAACTCGTACTTGTATTCATCGGTATTGCTCCAATCGGGTTGCCAACCATCATTCACCGCTTCAACAATAATCACAAGTTTGTAATGTGATGATAATGCTTTGCGATGCTTTTCAGGTGCATTATCAAATGTTGGAATACTTGCATCGTAACCCAAAGCCACACAGGCTTCTTCAAATGTTTTAATTGGTTTCATTATTTATTTTTTGGTAGTTAAAAAATCGTTGTAGATGTCTGCAAATTGTGTGGCTGCATACTTAGCCAATTCGGCTGTTTTAAAGCAAAGGCGAGAGCCGACAGCCGCAACCGAATCCCAGCTACCGCAGATGCCGTACGCCAGCCCGAAACCCGATTTGTGTTCAAACCAAGGCACATACTTACGTTGGTTGCTATCTGTCCAATCTGGCTGCCAACCTTCGTTTAAAGCCTTTGCAATTATTACAAGTTTGGTATAAGCAAATATTGAATTGGTATCATCGTCCAATCCAGCAACGCCCACCTGCACTTTATCTAATCCTACTACTTTGCAGGCATCATCAAAAGTTTTAACCCTTTCAATTATGGGTTGTGAATTTGTGGAGGCTTTTGCCTCATAAATTGTTTGCATTGTTATTCTTTTAAATTGTTATTAAAATGGTAGGCTTGATGAACTGCCATGTAAATCAGGAGTGTTAAAGTCAATTCGTGGTAGTTCTTTTCCACCAAGGCATTTATGAATAAATGAATCAATACTTTGCCCTGCGTTTTCTACATAAGACTTCATTTCAATTAAAGCATCTTTTGCATAGTTGCGTAGCCTTTCAATTGCTTTTGATTCCAACAATTCAAACGGTATCATTTCTACACCCCACCTGGCTATAAGCATTGCCGGTGCATTCCATTCGTATTCGCTGTGGAGAAAACCTACAACAAAAGGATCGGGTGTTTTGTCGTCTGAAAAAACATAGATGCTTTTAAACCACCCGTGCTGTTGTGCGTTGCGTACTTCTTTTAATACTTCCAACGGAATAGTTGCTTGTCGGTAATCAGCTATTTTTGTTTTTAATGGACAAAGCACTCTTATTATTCTTGCCGTTTTTGGGTCAATAGCCATGTATGGTGGTGCTTTACTTTCGGGACTTTTTTCAGATAGGTTTAATTGCCCCTTCAACCCTAAATCTTCACAGATTAATTGCCATTCAGTAGCATTATCTGCATCTTGTAAATCCTGTAATTCAGGTTCAATAAATATTTCGTATGCCATTGTATAAAAATTTATGAAGTGATTAAATTGTTTCTGTTACTGGTTCGGGTGTTCTTACTGGTTTTGCATCTTCCAGTTTCAACCTATCGGGTAGTGTTAGGTTCTTTGGCTTGTAGTTAGGATTTTGCCTGTCCCATATTCTTCGCACATCGCAAAAGGAATTCCATAAGTCAACAAGCAGCTCGTCAAACTCTTTTAATTGCCAGCCTAAACCTTGTATTTTTTCGCCTTTTTTATCAGCACCACGAGTTAGTGCCTTTAACCACATTATGCCAAAGCGTTGCACTTTATTGTCGGGGTTAAATTCGTTCCACATGGTTGCGTAAGCTGCTAATTGCAAAGCGTGGCTGTCGTAGATGTTGTTAGATGTTTTGGTATCAATTAACCACAGTTCACCATTGATACGGCATATAATATCCATGGTGCCACCAAGTCTTAAAGTATCGCTAACAAAATTGATTTCAGCACCCAGCAATTCAGGTTTATATGTTTGCCAAAACTCAACAAACTTGTTTATCATCTGCCACTCTGCAAAGTCGTAATATCCATTTCCGTTTTCATCCGCCCACACCACTTCGTTACCTAACAGGTATTGCTCAATTGCACCGTGTACACGGCTGCCACTATCTCCAGCACGTTTCATTACTTCATCTGCATTGCTGCCTAAATCTTTCAGCCATTGGCTGTAACCAAAACCTTTCGGCAATGCTTCTAAAACAGTTGTAACTGACGGATAAAAAGTAATTCCGTCTTTGGTGTAAAATCTTTCATCCAAAAAATCAATGCGTTGGATGTCGCCTTTGTGAATAATAGCCATTGTGAATAATTTTAAAAGATTAAAAATTGCCAACTCTTACCCGGTTGGCTTAGGGCTCGCCTTACACATCTTTTCTGTTTGCCAAGCCAGCTGTGGCCGTAGGCGTGTGCTGCCTTTAAAATGGCATCTCACCATCATCTTCTACAGCTCCAGCACTCGCCAATGCAGGTTCTGTAAGTTGATTTGTGGATGAAGATTTTAATTGAGGTAATACTGTTTCTTTCACCATTTTCTCAAGGAAGTCCATCATATCGGTATCATCCCAAATATCAGCACCTTTTACTCTCACTTTTTTCAATTCAGGAAGCCCATTAGGTGTATCCTTTGTGTAAGCATGTTTTAATGCCTTACCATTTTGAGTAATAAAAAGTATTGTTTTTTTCTTATCTCCTTCTACTTTCATAAATGGAGCAAGTGTGACTTGTTTGGTCAGGTCAGCATTGGGTAATGCTTTTAAAAATGAAGCCGCATAGCTGCTGCTGTAGTTGAATTGCAGTTGATAAATTACCCCATCTGCATCAACTGTTAATTGCCAAAACTTCATTTTTGTACCTGCTACATCTGCTTCCCTCACAGAAATGTTGGTAAGCATACCACTTAAATGGTCGTAGAATTCCTCGTGTACCAACTTTCCGTTTTTATTGGCACGTTCTACACTTTTTTCAGACTTGTTTTGTAATTGTCTGCAAATTTTGCCGTTACTGATTGTTAAGTAGATGGCACTGTTTCTGTTTGATAATCCAGCCATAGTTTTAAATTTTTGTTGTTATTAAATATTGAGAATTGCTTGTTTATTTAAGTAGCAAGAGTTTTCCTCTTCAGGCGGTTCTGCTTTACTGTCTGCATACAGCTCACCCCAATTGATAGCTTCTATTATTGTAATTAGTGGGTTGCCTTCTGCTTTATCCAGCAACTTGCTTATTTCAGCTACGTGTTTTCCCTCTTGATAAATGTCCACTTCAATATTATCAATGCCGCCATCTTCAGGGTCGTAGTCTGCCGATACCACCATCGTTTGATTTACCACCAATTGCCCGAATTTTCTTTTTTCAGTGATTTGGTGTGAAAATGTTAATTTTGCCATGATGAAATTTTTATTTCGTTATGAAATGAAAGCCTGTTGAGTGATGATCAATGGGCTTTTTTTATATTCTTCTTCAGTATGCAGTGGAGGGTTTATAACCACGCCTTCAAACATCCCTTTTGCTTCTGCTATAGCAATTATTCCGTCTGCGGCATGCTTAAGCTTGTTATCGTTCATAACCGCATGGAGCAACTTGCCTGTGAACTCTATCCGCTCTTGTGGCGATAGGTTTTCATAATTACTACAAATCATTTTAAAAATATTTGATTTCACAACCGCTATCGCTGCGGTCTACAGGATTGTACAATTCCTGTTATTCCACTGACTATGAAAGGCCCGATTCATTTATAAGATCGTTATCTCTTTTTTTAATAATACAGCGCTTAGAAAAGCACCGCCTGTACCCTTTTATTAACAACCAAACATGAAGTATCAATCCTTTCTTTTCGCTTTTATAAATGCCATCGCAACCAACGCAACACAGCCTACCATAAAAGCAATAGCACTAACCGTATCAGAATAATAAAAGCCCATGTTCATGAGCATGCGTTTTTATCGTTAATTATTTTTTTTGCCTCTTCCAAATTGGCTTCCATTTGGTCAATCATAGCCTGGTCTATGTAATTGATGTGCTTCATTAAATCAATGACACCATTACCATGACGGTCTATCAAGGCGCATACATCTTGCTTGTGCGGGTTAAAGTACCGGTACGTAATGGCTATTACAGAGGCTAAGAAGACGGCTATTGCTAACGTTATGGGCATATTGTTAGGCATCATAACTTTTTGTTTTTTAAAAATTAAGCTGATTTTATCAGGCCATTTGTTTTTGATGGTGCTGTCAAAATATCTTCTTTCTTTAGGCTGGTATAAGCACTTATTGCATCAATTGATTCTATATTCATTAGCGTTTTTGATTTGCGCTTAACGGCCTTTTTGATGGCTTCTTCACTGACCCTAAGCGCTTTCGCCAGTTCAAGTCTGAGATTTAACTCAGAATCGATCATTTCTAAAATATCATTTGTTAAATACATTTGCGTACATTTGTCTGACAAAGGTAAAGCACTATTTTCCATATTGGAAAATAAATGTCAAAATATTTTTGGACTTTTTTTAAAATATGTCTGATTGGGATATTTTTTGTCTTATTGGGTAAAGGCCCGCATTAAAAAACCCCGGCCATGACTAACCCGGGGAAACAAAAATCAAAACATGAAAAAAAGTTACCCAGCTCCGTTGAATACAATCCCAGATGGGGCCAATTGTATTTTGCGACAATTTCCTGGCTGCTTAATCTTATATTCGTGCCTCGCACCTATCAAATCCCTTTTGTTGAGCCTTATTATATTTGTATTGTCACTTTGATTGCCGCCTAACCCATGATAATGCGTTTCATCTTCGCCCACATAAAGAGCCACATGGCCTCCGGAGCCACGCCTGAAAACCAAAACATCTCCTAACTTTATCGTAGTTACCGGTTTCCCAAATTTTAGCCAGTTTCTTGCCCACAGCGGATTTGCGGGTACAGTCTTACCGGCCCTCTTTGCTACGATGGCCATAAACAACCCACACCAAGGGATGGAATCAGCTTTGTAATCCTTTATACCCAGTTCATCGGCCCATGATAGAATCATGTCATTATTTGCGGTTCCAGGCTTTTCTTTAGTACCATACAAATTCAGTGCTTCTAAAAGCATTCTGGGGGCTGGCTCTTTCAACAGCCATTTGTAATTACTCGGTAGTGTCATCATAATTTTTTTGAAAGGTTCTTTACACCAGTTTTCAAAATATCGTATAAAATGAAAATTATACTGTCCCCAAAACGGCCAATTATCGGGCTGACCCATATTGCGAGGTCATCATGTTCGTAAGCCACGAGGGCAAACCAAACAACCCACGCACACGCTAAGGCGACCGTTGTATGAAGCAGAAAAGAAGCAACATCTAATTTCTTGTGCTGATTCAATTCTGCTAATTTTGAACTAATCCCAATAATCAATCCACCCAAATAGATAACTATTTTACCGATGAGGTTTTGGGTTTCGTTATTTGCATCTCCCATTTAATTAAGTATTATTTTAACTATAATTATTGCCGCAAGAGCATATTCATTCCACCCATACGATTCTGGATTAAAAAATAACTCGTCCACAAAGCAAGTACGCAAATTATTCGTTCTTACAACAGCGTTTGCCTTGAAGATTTAAACATCAAAGGCATGATGCAGAATGAAAAACTTGCCCTTGCCATCGGTGAAGTAGGGTGGCACAAGTTCAAAACGATGCTGGAATACAAAGCCGAATGGCACGGAAAAAATATCCTGTACATTGGCAGATTTCAACCATCATCCAAATTGTGTTCACATTGCGGAACAATTTTTAAAGAACTAAGTTTGAAAGACAGGTCTTGGACTTGTCAATCTTGCGGCACTCATCACGAAAGGGATGAAAATGCTGCGAAAAATATTAAGAGCTTCGGGCTTAGGATAAAGCCTTCAACCGTTAACGTGAGCCGTTAGGCTGTGCGTATGGGTTGAGAAGCCCACTCATCGCTTTGCGTGAGTGGGTAGTTCACTAGCGCATCACTTGCGTTGCCATCTGCTATTAACTCAACGGATTGAAGCAATGCGGCCCTTTTTGCAGGTGCTAAATCACTTGCCGTTACATCTGCTGCAACTTCTGAATAACGATTAATTTGTTCTTGTGTCATATTGTTTCGTTTTCTCTTTTAATATAATCTTCGCCATTTCCCATAATAGTGGTAAGAATTTCACCAATTAAAATTAGCCAACCCATTATTAGCAATTGGTCACTTTCTGTAACGCCAATTCTTGTAAGCGTACCTGTTGCAACCGTGCTGCCTGATAGTAGGTAAATAATCCTTTTGGTTATTCGATACCATGCAGGAGCGGGCTTTGACAGGTTTTTAATTGTAAATGTTGTTTTACTCATTGCTGTATAAAATTTTTGTAACAAATTCCCGCATCATTCAAGGATTTATCTGCGTTATGAAGGGGGATAGCCGGATATTTTTCGCCCTTCGGATTACCCGAAAAGAAAATAAACCAATCTGTATTTTTCCAGGCATTTAAAATAACAGTGGTTAATGCACTGTCTCTAATGACCCGCTGTCCTGTTTCATTGCTTATTGTAGGCCGTTGAGTTATACTATCAACCCAACACCTTATAGGGGCCATGTTATTAGCCTCTTTATAATTCATCGCATACGTGTGAAGGTTCACGTATTTCAATCCCGGCATAACAGCATAACGGCGCAATAGGGTATCAACCCTGCGACCCTGTACGGTCAAAACCTTGCCTTCTACTTGTCGGTTATACCAAAGGTTTAATCCATAAGAGGCTATGCCCCCGTTTACAACGGTAACACCGTATTCCTCACCTATCATAATTGCAGCCTCCAGCAAGTCGCAGTAATAATCCATTGACCATTTATGATAATTCGCTGTGTTGTTTTCTTCATTTGAAAAGACAACCAATACCGGTTTCTTAATAGAAACAGCCCATCTTAATACTACTTCAAACTGAATTTTAAATGTATCCATGTTGGGAACCGGTTGTGGAGTTTTCCCAAAACCGGTTCTGTAATCTATATTCAAGATTACCTCTTTTCCCCGATTTGCATAATCAATGTATCCTTTATCTGTACCTGTTTTCAAAAAAGTCGGCATAAACAAATCATACCTAACCAAATCAGTACCGATACTATCGGCCACATCACATTTGTAACTAATGGGCCGGGTAACACTATCTGTTACCCAAACGCCATGAGTGTAAATTTCAGGTAAAGGCAAACCGCTTCTGCCATCAGTCCTTGCATACTGCTCCTCCGGTGTTTCGGATGGCTGCTCTGGCCGGTGCCAGCAAGAAGATATGGCAATTATTGAGAATATATAAAATAGTTTTTTCATAGAATTTTAATTTGTACTTATGAATATCGAAAAACCCCTTATGGTAGCAGAAGCCGCTGTTGCATTATTCACGAGCCCGATGCTTAACAGGTCACCAGCCGCTACCGTAGTAGTAGTTGCATTGCTATACACACCTGCCGCCGCACTGGCTGCAAGTGTTATCTCTGTTGAAGTACTTGAGTTGTTTTTTCTGATAGTCAACACATAAGTACCACTGGCAGGTTGCGCAGTGCTTGTGTAAATGTAAAAGGCCCGTATTGTGCCACCAATCGCTATAGGCACCTGTCTGATACCTTCTGTGCTGCTAGCATTTGTAGGGCCGTTAATAATAAATTCAGTTGTGTTTGCAGCTGTTGAAACGCCTGCGCCTATTGCATGGCTTATTGTATAGCCTACATTAGTACTCAAACGGGTATTGTCAATAGTACCCGTTAAGTCTGTAGCTGGTATCGTTGCGGCGGCAGTAAAGCCACTGCCGTTACCCTTTACATAGCCATTCAGGGTTGTGGTCACATTAAATGTCCCAACCTCTGTTACAGGACTGTTGGAAACGCTAAAGCCTGATGGCATAGATAACCCAACCGATGTAACTGTACCGGAGCCAAAACCTGTGCTAAACCTATTCCAATTACTACCATCATAGTAATAGTACCCTATTGTGTTGTCTGTCTGGTAAACGACTAAACTCGTAGCAGGTGCTGCAATTGCTTGTCTCTGTGATTCAGTCATTCGGGGGAATAACACACCTTTGCTTGTAGAAGCAATTTCAAAAATTGCCGAACTTTCTAAATTCAGGGCATTGCCATTCCCTATTTTGAGTTGCCCGGTAGATATGTCACCATATAATAAGAAAGATTGATAATTACCAAGTAAGAATTTGTTAGATATAGGAGAAGGAATAATAGCATGTCCTAACCTATCATTACCAATTAATATATTATTGTTAGCAATGGAGCCCGTGCTATATGCGTTGTCTCCTATTCCTATATTATAGTTGCCAACGATGTTGGTACATGCTTCCGCACCAATTGAAATATTGCCCACGCCATTGTTATTGTTTCTGCCAGCCCCTATTCCTACGGCAACATTTCTGCTGCCAGAGCCTATTGAAGTTAGTGCGCTTCCTCCAATAGCTACATTGGAAGAACCACTTACGCCTGATAGGGCGTTTTCCCCAATCGCAGTATTGTCATCTCCTGTATTGTTAGCAGCAGCATTCCAGCCTACAAATGTATTTCCGTTCTGGGTGGTAATAGACTGCCCAGCGGATTTTCCTACAAATGTATTAGCAGCACCGGATGTATTATTTAATCCAGCTTGATAACCAATGATTAAATTATCAGCCCCAAAAGTTGTATTTTTCCCTGCTTCAAATCCCATAAATGTATTATTGTTTCCTCCTGTTGTCATATTTAAACCGGAATTTGTTCCGAACAATGTATTACTGGGATGGCTATTTGCGCCTCTCCCAATTGTTGCACCTCCAATTTTTATATCATCGTCAAATCCAAATTCAAATCCATTCAAATCAACAAAGTTATTTTGTGTCATTTGACTTCCTGCAATCAATGTTTGCTGCCAAGTGGGGATGCTTCCTCCTGCCACATTTCTCCATCTGCCTCCATAACGATAATAAAGAAGCCCATCAGAGGGCAATACTCTTATCTGTGCGCTGGTATCAGTGGTTCGCAGCAGCGTAGTATCAAATACTGGCAAATGCAGCACTGTATCTGGCTTTATTCTGTTGTGAATGACACCATAAGTATTGTTAGGTTTTATGTAAATCTGAGCGGACAATATGCCGGAACTCATGGTAAAAAGTAAAATTAAAATTTTTCGCATGGCCAAAAATATATTATTGTTTTCAAAATTATTTATTTCTAATATTAACATAAAATAAGCCGTCTGGTACGGTATGTTTTCACTCTGTTTTCCAAAGGCACGGCGAGGCTACCTGCGTTCACTTTTGTTTTTTTTGTATCATCTGTGTTTGTGCTGGCTCCGTTATCTGTACCCAAATATAAAAAGTTGGACTGACTCCCGCCCTGCGCGTCATTTTTATAGTTTCCAAAGGCGTGATCGTGTGTGCCTACTTGATCTAATTCATAAAAAGAAGGAACATTTGATGAATCCGCTCCTTTTGAAACTATGCCCCTCAAATCCGGTATCCTGAATTTGTTGCTTCCGGTGTCAAGTTTGCTGTACTTGTATTTGTTGTTGCCTGTGGCCCATGAAGAATAAGCCACTTTTTCAATAGACGGCAGTTTTAAAACGACACGGTTGTATAAACGTGCATATTGAAAACGATCTAACCCGCTGGCACCACCACCATCTGCTTCTACTATATTTGTAAGATTGCCTGCGGACAGGTATCCATTCACTTCTAAACCCACCTGCCTGAAATTGCCATCTGCATCATGCACACGCCAATAATTATTTGCTCCATCTTTTTCACGGTACAAAGCAATGCTTTCACCAGGGCATATATATACGCCTGACAGCCCGCCTTCTAACCAGTCCATTATATCCGCACCAGTTGTTTTAATAAACACGGTTTTCATAGTTGCATTTCTTTGCATCTCAAAAAACACTACTCTGTTTTCGGCTACGCTTGTTATATCCGGCAGCGTAACTTCTGCATAGTTTCCAGTTATTTTAAGCAGTATTTTTTTCCCTATATCCTCTGCCAAAATGGTTGTGTTTCCCGTAACAGTCATGCGTTGATTGAATATTGCAGGAACACTGGAGCTACCAGAGCCACCGCCGGTAACTACTTTAGTTAAAAAAGTGATAAAAAAATGTTCGTTTGGCGCAAACATATCTCCATTTGCAAGCAATGAAAATGTGCCGGTGACAGCATTCCATGTGTAGTCAATAGCTGGCTTCATTGTTCCTGTGCCTATCCTTTCTGCAACTATATCCCATCCTATCCAATCAGAAACCACAAATGTTGACAGGCCCGATGTAAAAACATTAGGCGAATTATTTGGTATTACTGTTACATCAAATTCAATATAAAATGGTGCCTTTACTTCAACGTCATCGCTTCCGGGAGTAAAGGTAAATTGTTCTAATACCTGAAGTGTAACGCCTCCGCTTATTTCTAATTTTCTGCATATCCAGTTCACGGGTTCAAGTCCCGGAAATGTCCACGTTCTTGCGGCGTGAGTTGGGCCTGCTTCATCAATAAAGTAAACAGCGGTATTCGGATCGCTGCCTTTGTAAAGGGCCATGCGAAGGTCATTTGTTGTTATGGTTGCGCTTGTGCTTATATTAACCGTAAATGTTGCCATATATTAATTTTGAATATCTATATCAATTGTTCCGGGAGCCTGGCCAAATGCTTCTGCATCCAGTGTATAACTCAAAGTGCCGCTGTTTGCCGTGCCTCCGGTATCTGTAAGTGTTAATCCATTATCGTTCTTTGCAAATTTCATTTCTATGCTATAAAAATTGAAAGGAACGCCTTGCCTGAAATTGCTTTCCATTTTTGCATCCTGTGGGCGGGTGTATTTAAAACCTTCAATCATCAGGCCGTCAAGCATCAGTATTTCATTCATTTTAAAAGCCATGAACTCAGGGAAGCCCTGCGGGCCACCTAATAATAACCTGCGTTTAAGTGTGCCCGTCCCTGATAAGGCTTCTATATTGCCAGGCTCATCTTCGTAGCTTTCATAATCACTTTCAGGGTCAATGGGAAGGAACAATGATTCACACCTGATAGCCGAGGTACCCCATGTGTTAAAATAAGCGTACAGTTTATTAAAGCTGTTGGTGTATTCATATAAATATGTTTCCGGATGTGACACTCTTACATCCTGCCATTCGCTTATTACAACCCTTTTTCCGTTTGCTTTTATAACAATCTGATACTTTCCTTCCGGGAATGTATTTAACGGAATATTTAACTGCTGCAACGAATACGGTGCCTGAACCGCAGTATTAGCAACAATGATCATCAGTGTGGTTGAGTATTCATAGCCTTGCTCATTATAAATAACTACCGTCAATTGGCCTAATCCAGAGGTTATAACTTGCAGGTTTATACTGTCACTTGTTTGCCATTTCTGAAAGTAATATGGCTGCACAGCAAAGCGGCCATTCCGATTGTGCGCCCAATCGTTCATGTATTCAACATGATTGTATTTTGGCGGATTTGTGTAATTGTATTTCACAAAATGCACCGGGCAGATCTTGCTTATAAATATCATCGTTGTACTGTTTGAAAAAAATAGACCTTCATCGCTTAAACTCATCAGTGTTGCCAGGCTGTTGTTTGCAGATAGCAGTAGTTTCCATTCCTGCGCTGTGCCTGTGGCAGGCGTGCTTTTCATGCTGCCGATAGGCAGGCAATAAATATCGTTGTTGTTATATGTTATTTTAATCTCTCCTTTATTCATTTGCGCCATTGTTTTTGCAAAAGCATAGGGTACCTTAGTTGTGAAAACAGCATACATAGGGATGAAAAAAGGAGCCGCCAGATCGCCAATTGTTATATCTTTTTTTTCGCTTACAATAACTCCTGATAAGTCTGTTTCTAAATCAATGTTTTTTGTGCCGGTAGAGAAAATTATTTTGTCGGAAGGTTGCTGATAAAAAAGACTTCTGATATAACTGCCATGTTTCAAAATTTGTCTTGCCGGGCTTATTTCTGTGTTGAAAACAGTATTGTCTAATACGCCGGTTATGCTTGTGTAAGCCGGACGGCTTAAATTATATTCCGTTAATACCTGTTGAAACGTGCTATATACTCCGTTAATATTAAAAGAAGTGGCACCACCGTATTTAGTTGCTTTAAATCTTACCACATCTCCAGGAACAAGCAGCACTGTTTCGGACAGATTCCAGGAAACGCCATCTGTGTTTACAATTGTCATTCTTACCTGAGTTCCGTTTACTTGCATCTCCATCATGCAGGTTGTAACATCGGCAGCAGTGAAATTGAAGCCAATGGACAAAATGAACTCTTTTTTTGTAAGCCCCTGATAAACAAATTCAATGCCTCCCGGACGGTAATAAAAATCATCGGTTAAAGCAAAATTTGTGTGTATAACGAATGAAAATCCCACACCTGTTGAAACGTGCCCTAATATATTACTTAAAACAGATGTATTGTTTACCGGAGAACCAGTATTTATTTTAATAACAAAGGGCTGCTTATCGCCGCTGTTGTCTGTGGTGTCTTTGTTTTGATAAACGCCCCTTATAAATTCCGCTCCAAATCCATCCCCACGACCCTTGCAGGATATATCTAACTCTTTTTTTATGTCTGATATTGGCAGGTTCCATATTCTTGTTTGGTTAAACTCATACTTTCCGCTTCGTTGGTTGTACTCCTGATCCGGATAGCCTGTTTTCAGTGTATTGCAAAGCATGTCCGATGCTGTTTCAAGCGACAATGCGGCAACTTCTCCCAAATCAAATATATTATTTGTTGCTGCTCCAAACACATCTGTTTTTGGTTCAATGTAAAGCACATTATTAATGATTTTGAAAGCGGGGTCAAAATCAAGCATGGAAACAAAATCTGAAAACGAAAGGCTTATATAATAATTACTTACAATGCTGCGTGAAGTGTTTCTGATAGCATCGCCGCATGTTATTACTACGTCATTATGCGTTTGCATGTAAACGCTGTCCGCTGTATATCTGCCGTCCGTCATTTTAGAAACAATCTGTTTCAGCATTTGGTAGGGTTGTAGTGCGTATGCTGTTGTGGTTCCGTTTCTGCTGTCAAACTCAATGGATATGCTTGTTTCTTTATAAAGTATGTCGTTTGGCGAAATTATTTCAGGGCCGTGCCATTGTGCTATCGCTATTTTCTGCTCATAGTTTACCGTTGTTGTGATGCTGAAATCAAAACTATAAACATTGCCCACCTGCCCAACAACGTTGATAACCCCTAAAGAAATTTCAGTACTGCTATTTACATCTGATTTTCTTATTACAAAATTGCAGTCTATATTTTCGTTTGGATCGCCGCTTATCACTTCAAATGTTATGATTCCGCTTATTGTGATATTTATAGGATTTGGACTGAAAGACTCGAATATTACATTCTCGCTTGCCTTAAAAAAATTATCAATGGCAGTTCCGTTTGCCAGGCTTTCAAATTCGTACTGCTGGCTTATAAATGATACGTTTACATTATCACCCTCATTGCTTATGTAGGTTACCGGCAGAAGGGTGTAAGTATATAACCCGATAAATACTGTTGCTTCAAATTCAGGGTTAATATAATTTAATTTATCTCTCAGATTGATGCCGTCAAAACAAACCATTATTGCATCATGGTTTGTTTCATCACAAGCAATCTCATAGGCAGTTCCTTCATTTGAATTAAAATATGAAAGTAAACCGCCTTCAACACTATTAACCTGAACGCCTCTCTGCGGGAAATCTTTATATGTTTTTAAATCCAAACGGCCCTTGTATTCAAGTTCATAAATACCTGTATCCCGGTTCCAGCGAAGAATGATTAAATAGTATTCTTCTTCAAACCCTTTGCCCGTAAAGTAATAGTGCCTCGCTATTTTGGCTGCATCTTTAACCAATGTGAGCGGAACGGTAAAACTTCGCTGTAAGCCAAAATACTTTTGATTCAATCCGTATTCGACAACTATATCCTTCCATCCATCGGGGTTGTTTGGCAGCGGGTGTAAGTCAGAATCCTTTAATACATTATCATTAAAGACAAAGCATGTCATGTTATCTTTATCTGCGATAAAATATAAAAATTCTTTATTTGGTATAAAATCAGCCACCGTGTATTTGCCTTTTTACGTATGAATTAAAATCTCCATGATTGTGAATGTTTAAAACAACTTTTGGTCGCAAGCCTTTAGCAAATCTGCGATAATCAAAATCAGGTTTTGTTGTGCCGCCTGATGTTGTTGTGTTTCTTTTTTCCAGCCTCCCCCAATAAGCCATTTGAAGATCAAATGAATTGTCTGCAACTTTGCCCACCGGTATAATTTCAGTGCCTTTGGGCAGCCAGTCTAATGTTTCACGTGTAGCCATGAAAGCAGGTTGGCCCGGCTTCCTAACAATCTCATTACCAGCTTCCCCATACACACCAAAGTGAGATTCTTTATTGCCGCTCAATCCTTCTTTATAACGTGGTATTTTGGTTGCCAATGCTACTGCAAGTTGGGAGGCTCCTTCAATACCAATTCCTATAGACAGGGGTATATTTGGCGGTGTACTTGTCAATGCTGCTGTTACGCCCCTGGCTGTGTTTAGAATAATGTTTAATATAGATATATCCCGGTCAAATTTTGCCTTTTTCACGTCCAGTTCTCTTTGCCTTCTTTCGTTCCTTTCTTGCTGTGTTTGCCTTTGCGCTTCTATAACCTGTAGCCTGTTCGCCTTTTCTTCCTCACTTAAAGTGCTGTCGGTTATTCTTTTTACATTTTTTTCGTAGGCTTCTTGTTCTGCGTTTTCAGTTTCTTCAATCTGAGCCTTTTTATTATTGTAAAATATGCTATTGATATTCGTTGCCGTATTAGTAAGCAGTTGTGCATACTGCTGCGCTTTTTCTAAGTCTTCTAAAAGGTATTTAAGCGGGCTTTTATTTTCATCCGCTTGCGGGTTTTTAAGTTTTTCAAGTGCAAGTTCTGTTTCTGAAATCTTTTGTTTCAGTTCGGCCCATTCTTGGCTATTGCTGTTTAATAAAAGTAGCTGCGCTTTTGCTGCTTCCAAACTATATTCAAGGGCAATTCTGGAATATTTTTTTGTTATTTCCGCAAGGCTTTTTTCGTATTGTATGCGGTTTATTTTGCCAGTGTTGAAAAGCCTGAGTAGTCCAGCCTGCTCCTTGTTGTAGTTGGCCGCATTTATGGCAAGTGAGAAGTTTTCGGCTCTTTCTAACCGGTTAATATCTTCTTCTTTGTTTCTTTTTCTTGCTTCGTATGCTTCCTTTTCATTTTCCTGCATTTTGCGCAAGGCTTCATCCTGCGCCTCAATACTTTTTCGGTATTCAATTTCCTGCAACTGCAATACTTTGTCGCTGTATTCTTTTTGCAGTTTAAAAAATTCTTCGTTGCGGTTTAGCAACAACAAATCTCTTTCGCCTGAAGTTAATTTTTCGCCTTTTGCTTTCGCCAATGATATTTGAAACTGATACTCTGCCTGCGTAATTTCTTTCAGCTTTTGGTAGTATCCGGTTGCGTATGTAAGCCTTTCGTCATAACCAAGTTTATCATCTTCGGATTGTTTTTTTAAAAACTCTGCCTGGCTTTGAAGAATGGTTTTTTGTATGTTGTATCTGGCGGTTATTTCAGAATCATCAAATGAATTTTGCTTGTCTTTTGTGCTTTCTGTGTCTGTAAACTCTTTTGTTTTCCCAATAAGCCCTATGTATGAATCTATAATTTTGTTTATTTTAGATTCAAGCTCATTGGCTGCTTTCGTGTTTTTTTCTAAAACTGTGCCCGCAGATTTTCCCTGAGCTATTGTTGCTTTTCCTAATTGTATGCCTGCTGCGGCGGCTTTGTCTGCTTCTTCTTTGCTAATGGATTGTCCGATTTTTACTGCCGCTTGCAAGTTTGCTTCTTCTCTTGTCAATGCAATTTGCTGTTTGAGCAGTGGAAGTATTTCATCTTGCGCCGCCTGTATTGCGACCTTTGCTTTTATGCTTTCAACAATTTGCATATATGCGCTATTCAGATTTCCTAATAAAATTTCTTCATCAGTCATGTTTTTAAGGTATGGGCCGTATTCTTCACGCATCTTTTTAACAATGGTTCTGCGATCTTCAAGGGGTATATTTGAATCTTTTAAAGCAGCAGACATTTCTTTGAATCTAAGCAGCATCGCCGCACTATCATCAACAACTTGTTTTTGACTATCAGAAAGCCCATCAAGTGCATCTTTCTCCTTAAACAGGCTGCTTACATAGTCCCCTATCTCTTTTCCAAAAATTGTTAATAATGTAATACCTGCCAATATCGCCGTTTGCCAGCTAAACAAACCCTTTAGCATAATACCAAACGCCTGCGAACTGCTTCCCACAGATGCCTTTAGTGCGCTAAATTCATCAACAAGTATAGGCAGGTTGTTACTGATTGCCAGAAAACCGGTTTGAAGGCTGTTTGTAAAGGCGGGAGCTTCCCTCAATACCTGGTTCAAACTAAACTGCGCCCTCTCATATTGGCCTACCCTTCGTTGCGTTTGCCCTACAGCCACTTCTACCGCATCAAGCTGCTTGTAATAGTTCATGGCGGTGGCCGCTGCTGCTATAAATTTTGGGTCGTTGGTTCCCAATGCAACACCAAGCCTTTTTGCTTCTGCCGCCGCTTCATTGTATTTTATTTTAAGCTGCTCGTATTCATTTTTGAGCCGTTGTGTGTTTTTTTCCTCTTTAATCTGTTTGGCAGCCAGCCTGTCTTTTTCTTTGGTTAATTGCGCTTCATATTGTTGCTGTAATTTCAGAGACTTTATTGCTTCCTGTTCTGTTTTAAGTTCTGCTTGTGCTGCTTTATTTTTCCTGATACCGGCATCTGCGGAGGCGTTTTTTGCTTTAGCGTTTTCAATTTCTTCTCTGGCAGCATCTCTGGCTATTTTGGCGTATGTGGCCTGTTCTTTGGCCATATCCTGCAATGTTTTTACATACTTTCCATTTGCGGCAGTAAGGCTGTCCTGTACTTTCTTTAATTGTTCGGTTGCTTGCTTAAAAGCTGATATGTCGGAAAACCCGCTGTTGAAAACAGGGCGCAAATCTTTTAATTTTAAGTATTGATTATAGACCTCATTCATGGCAGCAATTACCCGGTCTTTGTCTTTTTCGGTGCGGCGGTAATCAAATCCTAAATCTATAATATTGCTCATTTTCCCCTTAAATTTGTAAAATGACTGAATCCATTGTTTTAATCAGTTCAGCAGAAGATTGTAACATCAAAAGGTTTCGCCGTTGTAAGTTCAAAAGTGATTACGACTGCTTAGTTATATCCGGCAAACCAACTGATGAAGAAAAACTGAAAGCCTTTGAGAAGATAAATGATGAATTTGTAAGCCTTTGCGGTTTTCCGTTACCAGAAATATCTATGCTTACCGGCATTTATCAGCATCAAATAAGAAATGAGTGCGTTAACATCCTCGTAATGCTTTTAGAAAGCTCTGCGCTATGCCTCGGCAACGAATCAAATGATGTGTTTGATAGGTGTTTGGAAGACATAAAAACTTACGGCCACCGGCTAAAGCACAATCCAGGCGATTTGCCTGGCTTCTTAGAGCAAATTGAAAAAGTAAAGACAAAAGAAGTGAAGCATATTGATGCTCTCAACACAAGAAAAAAGGAGTATCAAACATTTACCGAGCGAAAGGACAAAGACGGACTTGCGGATAGCCTTTCTGAACAATCATTTACCAAACTATTAACACAAATTGACCGGTTCATGGGCTTTAAAATTGACCAGGAAAAGGAAAGTGTTGAATACCTGGCAAATTGCATTTTTGCCTATCAAGAAAGCGTTAAGAATCATTTAGACCAACTGAATAAGGAATCTAAAAAACAAGTCCTGTTTTAGCTTCCAACGCTTTTTTAACTCCGGGAAGCGTTATTGTTTTTGCAAATTCGCTTCTGTTTGCTTCCGTTAATCCAACTATTCTTTTGCCACTTCTTTTAATTGCTTTCGCCCATTTAAAAGAAGGGCTTTTTACATCATAATTTTCCCCTGTAATTTCTGCTGTCAAAGAACTATATAATTCTCCGGTGTCATAAAACGTAACATGATTATAAACTCCGGAAAGTCCTGTTTTTCTCATTTTTTCCTGGATAGTAAACGGGGCATATTCAGGCAAAATTTTATTGCCGTCTGACTTTAAGCCGATCGCCAATTGCTCTGCCTGCATGTCCGGGATGGTGTCTTTATTCTGCGTAATAACTGCAATCATTTCATCTTTAAATGAAAATGCTTTCAGCTTATTTATAACAGTTTTAAGATCATCCATAAAACAAGTTTAAGCGGCCCGGTAAAGAGCCGCTTTTTATTCTTCTTTCGCCTGTGCTTCACCTGTTGAGGCAAGCCTTAATTCCCATAGCAGTTTTATATTTTCTTCCCTTTTTTCAGGTTCAAAAATTTCAAGTTTATTGATGTGTTCTTGCAACTTTTTCAAGTTTTTGAATCCATCAATTACATCCGCATTGAAACTCCAGCCGCTTACATTATATTGCTTCATGGCTTATTTTTATGGAATTAAAATGTCTTTGTATTTAACTCCTTCGTAACCTTCAACGCCGTTTGTATATAACGTTGCGGAAGGAGCCAACGCAACCCGGTAAGTGGTGGCGGTTGTGAATGTGCCTGCCAGTTCAATATTACCAGAAACTATTGAAGCCCCTGTTATTGATACGGCTGCTCCGGTGGAAGCGTTTGTTACTACAAAGTTGCCTGCCACAGCCAATGTAACGCCAAGCAATGCGACCAAATCGGTGCCTGCGCATTGTGTTTTAACGCCTATTTTCAGTCGTGTGGTGGTTGATGCAGTAAACGCTGTAACATTGGTGTCAATAAGGCCCATAAAGTCAAGAATAGATTCAGCGCCTTTCATAATAAGGCCGGAGTTTATGTATGTTGATACATCATAACTCAGTCTGAATCCATTCATATACGACTCGGTGAATGTTGCCGCTTTCGGAGTTACGCCGCCCATGCCGGTAGAAGGGAATCCGCTGTATGTTCCGTCGCTGTTTTTCTTAAAGCAGATGTTGCCCTCTTTGTCAATTTCAACAAAAGCGTATCCTATGTTTAAAAGGCTTCTCATAGAGGCCGCCAGGCAAAGACCACCCTTTTCTGTGCGGTAAATGCGGTTAGCATAACCACTTCTGATAAATTTTTCGACTCCGTCGTCAAATGTCTGTATGGTATCATCAGAATCATTTGCTTCAATGCTTCGTATAGGAGCAGAATTGCCGAAAAGAGGATATATCCTTGTTTCGGCTGATGCGTGCATCTTTTGCTCAACATAGGCCGGAAAGTCTGACAGATCGCTGTTTGTCCATTTCAATCCGGGGGGCATAATCAAAAACATAGCGGCAGGCCCCATAGCTGCGCTACACTCAACACCCGTGTTTTGTATGCTTGATACATCACACGCTTTTACAAGTGCTGCCATAAAATATAAGTTTTAAAATTTTAATTAATAACATTCAGTGGGCTTATAATTGAGTGAAAAATCAAAACGGAAACAATGCAGCGGGTGCATGTCCAGAAATTTTAATCCTTCGCTTATTCTAAATCCACTGTACTCTTTAAATACATTGTCAATTCCAGTAGTGATTGACTTTAAAAGAAAGTTGCAATATCCGGTTTCAACGACTTTCATCACATCTAATCTTATCTCTTCGTCCCTTCTTTCTGCGCCTGGCTTCAATGCTTCAGCGTTTACAAAGAAGATTAGATGGATGTCAGCAGTGGCCCATATTTCAAACGCTGTTTCTTCACCCGTTCCAAAAAAAGAGATGGCACTCAAAGTGTCGTTCCAAAGAACTTCTTTATACTCATTGGAACTATTGATTTTGACTTCGGGTATATATCCGTCATCTGTTTGATTGCGATAGCATCGTGGATAGCACTCATATTTACTTTCGTTTCCCGTTAATCCCCATTTGGCAATCAGCTTATTATAAAGATTTAACTGAAACTGATCTATCAATGTATCAACGCCTTTAATATTTGAGCGCCTTTGAATCATGGCATTTCTGCGTTTACAATATTTCGTTTCGGAAACAGTGTTTTGTAAATACGTGCCGTTTCTTTTTTAATCTCAGCCGCTATATTAGTACCGGATACCGGAGCATCAGAAATAGGAACAGTGCCTTTCAAATCCATGTAAACCATCATCCTGTCTATGTTCTCTTTCAATATTCTTTCGCTGCTATTGCTCCTGGTTGTGTACATCACTGATTCAATTATTCCAGTTGACATCTGCAGCCCTACCAGCGTATCAAACAGAAAAGGCTGTTTCACTATTGTATCGGTGCGGTCTCTGAAACTACTGAACTCAATATTTAAACCGGAAGGAGAAAATGTTTGAGAAACTTCATTGTACAATGGCACATTTGCAGATGCTTTTAATGAGCATGGCACCGCACAATACATAAGCGACCTGTTGAAATTCGCCTGCTCCCTTATTGCTTTGGCTCCATTCAGGTCATTTTGAAAATATCCAATATAATAGCGTGAACTGTTGCTCAACTTTGTTTTATAACCAAAAACAAAATTTTCAACGTCAATTATTACCGGAGCGTTTGCGACCGTTGTTACAGATTTTGTAATAAGCGGGTTTGGGTCACCGTCTGCAAATAGATGAATGTTAAAGGTTGCCGCAGCGTTGAAAAGCAGTGTTAAGCTGTTAACTTGAATAGATACATCCGACCTCTCCGCCACATCAATTGCATATCCGACAAATGAAGATGTGTTTTCAACGATTGTATTTTGAGAAGAAGGCACACGGTTGTATGTATTGCATGCGCCGTCTAAAAACTCAACCCCGGTGAAAACAGAAGACAGACATCGAAACATCACGTCTTTATACATCTGCTCCAGCTTAGCATTTAACTCCGTATCATTTGCCGGAATTGGCTCGGTATTGTTTTTTATATTGATAATATTGGCAATAGCATGAAAGCTGTCAAAAAACCTCCCGCTTTTCGGCGTTTTATTATCATTTGTCAAAACAATACCGCCAATTTCTTTCCACGCCAAACGGTACAACATGGCAGGCAACACCCTGTTCATGTCAAATCCATTGCTATAATTAACGTTGAGCGGCATTGATAATTTACTTTATCTTTCTTGGTATTTTCGTATCACATATTTAAGTGTCAATACACTTACCATAGTGCCCGTGCCGGTGTGTATTACTCTTAAATATACCGGAACTGGTGCAGAAACCGAAAACGCATAGGCTTTAGTGCCTGTGGTATTTGTAACCGTTTGATCGCTGCCTACCTGCACATAACTAACACCATCAACGCTTGCAAATAATTGAAGTGTGCCGCCAACTGTACCGGATAGCTTTCGCACATCTGCTTGCAGATACACGCCGCTGAACCCGCCTGTTAAAAGGATGGTTTTTGATGCAGTGCCTGTGTTTAGAACCGTGTCGCCGGCAACAAGTGGAATCGTTGTGCCTGTTTGCGCTGATACATCATAAGACACAGATGCCAGGAGTAACTGAAAGCACATGATTTTAATAAGTAATTTCATAACAAATGAAAATTTTAATTGTGAAAAATTAAAGCTGCGCTAATTCGTAAATAACGCTTTCTTGCGCTGTGCTAATCGGAGGTACAGCCCACCCAATGGTAAGAGTAACCTCGGCCTGTAATACTTCGTCTTGTTTTCCCCCGCCTTGAGAGCTTCCGTCTGCCCTTTCGGTGTAAGCGTGAAAATCGAACACCAGCCCGGAACCCAAAGGGTCTGGAAGCACGCCATATCCCCCAAGAGTTGAATCATAATCCCCCTTGCCGGCACGGTTGGCCGGATCGTTCCAATCTAAACCAGCAAATGTGCCTGCTGGCATAATCAAACCGCTGCCAGTTGTGTAGTTGGGATCGATTGTTTCGATTGTTTCTGCAATACTTTCAAATCCACGTGCTTGAAATGAAAGGTTATCACTGTTGCCCGCTCCCTGCTGCAATGCAAATTCAACATCGGCAAATTTTGAACTATCCAATATCAAATCATAACTGCCCCTGTAATTCTGATTACGCATGAATGTTGAGGCCATTTGAAGGAATCTTTCACTGTTTGCATTTGTAATTTCCAAAGCAAAAGTTGAATTATTCCAGCTACCTGAGCCTCCGGTTGAAAGAGCGGCAAGCTGGCACCTGTTTGCTTGCAAAAATGCCTGCGCTAAGGTTCCGGCCCTGCTGTGAATGTTTTCAGATGACTCCCTAATCTCATGGGCTAACTGATCGGCGTAATCAAAAACATTACTTTGTCCCTGTTTAAGATAGATTGCGAATGTTTCTACAATTTTAATCCAGGTTAGTGTCACTTCCGCACTGTCCGCTTTTGAGCCTGTGTGGGCGTGCCCCTTGTCTGTTGCGCTGCCCGCAGGTCTCTTAGTTTTGTAATAAGCATTGAAAGGTCTCGATTCTTTAAGTCTCAATGTTTCATGATCCGGCATGGTTACGTCCCTATTTTTTAAAGCCAGCATTAGTGCGGGGTTTTGTTTTCTCCGAAGTTCCGGCTTGTCAAAGTTCTTGCTGTACTTAGCCTGCGCTTTTGCAAGTGCTGAGGCTGTATAATTTGGCATAATTTTAATTTTGAAAATATTTCTTGGTACAACCAAAATAGGTGGATACAATCCTTAAACTGTGGTCACCGACCAAATAGTGAAGCGGGTGCTTCGGATGTAAAAGTATAGAAATAAATTATTTTTACAACAATAATTTATTTGTATGGGGGGTATCAGTTTGAAATTTAATGCTTGGTTTTGTACCAGGTTTCACAAATTCATAAATGAAGTTCAGCAGGTTCTGTCTTTTGCTTCAATTACTTCAACCTTATTTTCTTTGATTAACTTTTCAATTTCAGTATGCCATTTTCTGTCCTAATTCGTTCGACTTCAAGCAGCAGGCAACAATGACTATACAAAAGCAAGGCAAAAGCGCAGACTTTCAGCTTTTCTATTTCTGTTGAAATTTACTACCCGTTTAAATCCATGTCAGGGTTATCTTTTATCGCTTTCTCCTGGGCCGCTTGGTATTCCATTCCATTTATGCTCTTCCCCTGATTCGTTTCCTGCCACTGTTTTGTAAAATCGGATAACTTAGTGAAGGTGGTGCCTTTTGGTGGTGTGTCTTTTCCACCCCTTCCGCTTGGAGGTATGGGGCCGCCTTCTTGCAACCAACCTTTGCGGCTTTCAAAGATACCTGCAATAGCTTCTTTTACGCCTATGGGGTCTTTAGTTGTGGGGTGTCGAATTGTTTCTTTTTTTTCATTTTTCACCAACACTGCACCATCGCATTCCTCGACCGTAATTATCCCTTTTATCAAAGCGATATACTCACTGTCAGTGAGCGATTCGCTTCTGTTTTTAGGCAAATACCCAATCATTTCAGATTCCCTTTTCGCATTAGCTGTTTGCAATTTAAGCGAATTAACTTCTTCGTCTTTATCAGTAATCACTTGCTGAAGCTGTGTAATCTGCTCATTTAGCCGCATTACTTTTGCCGATGGCTCAATTTTGGCATCATCAACAGCTTTTTTCACGATAGCTGCTGCAATGGCTGCGGGGTCTTTCCCAATTTCATCCGGCAACCCGGCGGCTTTTCTCACGTTTTTTGAGCCTATTTCAATTCCAATCTTTTTATTTTCATCTGCTGTGTTTCTGTCCCTTGCTTCAACTTCAGTTTTTGTAAAAACTTGCAAACTTTCATCAATCGTTATATCAACCTCTGCTTCTTCATTAAGCGCCTTTTCAAAATCTTCTTTTGGTATTTTTAACTTATTGCATATTACCGCAATAGTTTCTGCTTTTAATGCCATGTTTAATTTTTTGTGTTTTTAATTTTGTTTCAGATAAAGACGGATTTTGGTATTTTCGCTTTGACTGTTCAGCACATCTGCGGTTTCCGGAGATATTACAGTCTCACGAATTTTTTTGCCTTTTTCAAATTCTCCATCAATATACTCAACCTTATATTCTTCATACACTGAGGTGAGCGGGGTTTCATCTGTTTCGTGCGGCTTGTCGCTCTTATTTTTTTTATTTGGCTCCTCTCTTCGTGAAATAGCATTAATAATCTCTTCCACTTCATCAGGTGTGTATTGCTTTTCATCTTTTGCGAGTGCATCTTTTATTTCTTCATCAGTTGCGCCTAAGTCTTTAAGCGGAGTATATTTTAATACTGCCCCTTTTTTGCGTTGTACGTTCATTTTATTTGTATTTATGTTAATTGATTAAAACCGATTTGCTGTTTCATTTCAAAGGCTTTATTAAATTCTTTTTGCTCTGAAAAAGCGTATAAATCGCTTTTCAGTTCATCCGCATTTTTTGCCAATATGTATGCGTTGCTTTTAGAATCCAGCCATTCAGAAAAAAATAGTTTTGCCTTTACAAGGCTGTCAGAAACATTAAAGTTTTTCACTTCATCAATAGTGTAGTGCACAAATGGCTCAACTTTTATTAACTTCAATTGCGCATTCAAAGCAACCCGGTTGCTTTCATATTTTGTTTCAATGTATTCAATAAGCAGGTCGTTAAGAACCTTCCCTGGTGCACCTTCTTTTTTTGCCTTTACGTATCTGTTCCAAACAACATCCGGCCCTTCTATTAAGAACCTTCGACCGGCCATATATGTGCACCCTTTATATGACGGGTTGAATTTTACGGTTATTATCATATTGATAATAAATGATTGCCTGGCTTCACGCATAGACTGAATGATATTAAGCTTATCGCACACGGGCTGATAGTCTAAATTAGCCTGAGTTGCCGTTATTGCTTCTCCATCATGTGTATTAGCTGCGCCTCCATTGGTTGCATTGGTGTAAGTGCCCCAAATAGTATAATAGGCTGCCGATTCAAGTCTGTGCAATTCGTTTTCTGCTATCTCATAGTAATCTTTTGGAATATCAATATAGCCTCCGTAATTGGGGGCAATAAAAGGATCGTTGTTATCAACAGGGTGGGATACAAGCTTCACTGTGGCCATGTTGTTAATAGGCGCAAAGCCGGTGCCTCCACAATTTTCACAGTTTTTTGCATTTGTCTTTCCTTCGCCCATGCATGAAATACATTTGTCGGCTACTTCCCAGGGCTTTGGGAAACCGTGCCTGAATTTGTGCGTTCTTTTTATAGAATAATCTATAAAGAATTCGTCTGTAATTTCTCTGGCCGGTTCAAAGACAGAAACCCGCATGCCCGGCAAAGTTGGATGCTCAAAATCGCTCATTATCATTGCAGGAACAACACCAAAAAAGTTTGGAAATGTTTGATTTTCAATAGATGTTACAGATTCTCCATTTCTTTCAACATACATATCAAAGGCGTCATCAACCACCCTGTATATCTGTTTTTCAACAGCTATTCCCGCCGATACTTTTTCTTTGTCAGACACATTGAAGATGATGTATTCAAACCTGCGGCCAGCCTGCCCCCACTCATAAATTGATTCTGTGCTTTTATATGTGGGGTATGGGTTGCCTTCTGCATCAATTTCAATGAATATTATTCCGCTGGGATCATCCTTTATGTGTCTGCTCCATTTGTTTTTTATCCATTCCTGAACTGAAAGTCCGTTTTTTAAATCGTTTATCTGCTTCGATGCTTCAGATTCTTCTTTATCCGAAAGATTAAAGTAAAGGCTGCCGCCCTTCGCTGTAAATATCTTATCTAACGGCCTCCCTATTCTTTCATATAAGTCTTTGTTTGATTTTGCGTATTTGGCTCTAATTTTTTGAAGGTACTCCATTTCAAGCCCTTCAATAGTTTTGATACTTAGTTGCAGGTTTTCGCCGTATAAATTTGTCCGCATTTCAGAAGCATACATCCGTGCTTTTGCAAGTATGTGCTTATTTGGATTATTGATAATAATTTGCTGTATGTCCGTTTCTTCTAAAATCATATTACATCGGTATTGAATAAGTGCCGGACTTTCGGCCCCGGGACTTATATTTAATAAAAAGATTTTCCAACAGTTTCACAATAAAGTATCTTTTGGCATCCGAAAAGTGACCGTATTTTTCATAGCTTATCCCCAGTTCTTTATCTTTTTCCCTGGCTTTCAATATCCCGCCTTCTTCGTTTTCTTTGGTCATAATGTAATCTTCAATACTCAGCAAACAGGAATCATTTATTTCAATTTGCCAGCCATCAATGTTTCCTTCGTAAATTTCATTCACAAATGCGCCGGATATAGCCACTCCCGGCGCACTTTTACTAACTCTGCTAACAACAACAAATCCAGCTTCTTTTAAAACGGCAATATATTTGTCAAAGAATGACCGATTTTCTTCGTCAATGGTGTTACTATTTTTTATTGTAGGGTCACCGTAGACGAAAACAACGCCTTCAAAATTATTTATTTTTAAATACTCTACAAATTTTTTTGCTGCTTTTGTGGAATTATTGTTAGGGGAGTGGCAGGGAAGCTCGTGTATTTGCTTGATTTTTTTTTCTGTAGTGCTTACCGTCCAGACGCTTTGTGTTACATAAGGATGCACGTTGCTATCTAATGACACGTGAACGGAATCATCCGGTTTTTGACTGATTTGCTTAACATGCTTATGTTCTGAAAAGTTCTTCCAGTATTCGCTTCCGGTTCTCATGGCTCCCCAGGCCCCTTTTGCAATAGCATTGAGTTTTAAGGCATCCCCTCCGGCTATTATTTTAAGCTGATCCAAATATTCTTCCTGATTCAGAAAGTAATTATCTGTATAGTTTACTAATTTTTTATAGCATTTATCAGCAAATCCGCCGTCAAAAAGATTTTTTCTAATCCAATGCGTTTGAAAAACACGCTCTGTGTTAAAGGCCCCCCAAAACTGCAACTCGCAATCTATCTTTCTAAGTCTTGAGTATAAAAATCCAAAATCCTCAAAGCTAAATTGGTCAAGTTCTTCACAAAATATGTGGCTGGGGTCTTTTATAGACTTCATGCTTTCGGAGTTATCACATCCGAATGGGATAAACTCATTGCCGTTTTTTTCGCACTTAACAACCATTGTGCCGTTTGGCTTTTCGCTAAATGAGAAATAATTTGTTAGATTTCTGTCTTTAATCCGGTCTGTTATTGTTTTATGAACGCTGCCACGCACCCGGTCAAATACTTTTCTGCCAAAGTAGCATCTGAAATAAGGGAGCTCTAAACATTTAGTAACGAGTATATCTACTATTGATACGGATTTGCCGCTGCCATAGCTGCCATAAAGTACATTTAACTTTGACTCTATCGCATGACACTCAATGAGTGTATCATTAACCGGCAATACACCGGATAACAATAGGAGCCTTTTAAGTTCGGGGTTTTGCTTTGCAAAAATGCTGGCTTCTAATAGAGTTGTTTTCACTTTATTTCCTCATTTCAGCAATGATTTTCTGCACCTGGGCATCATTAAACGGGGTAATAACGTCTTCGCCTTTCGTGTTGGTGTTGGCTGTTTTTGTTGGCGCATAGTCTCCTTCAATCTTGCTGATTTCGGCCTGATAGGAAAGAATCATTGCCCTCAATTGATTCTGAACTGATATTGGGGCCACTAATCTGTTGTCTTCACTTTTGCTGCTCTTTATGCTGTCACCAATAATAAAAGTGAAGGCAACGGAGCCGCAAAGTTGCGAGATCATCCGATCTATCTCGGTCTGCAAGAAAATTACTCTTTCATTTTTGGTTTTAATGCCCATTTTAAGGGCCTGCTCTGTGTTTTGGGTTATCGTATTGGCGTGGGCTGCCTCTTTGAGTTTTTTCCACTCATTTAAAGTTTGGTTAGCAATCGGGAAGTACCTGTCATTGCCCACGCCGTATTTAATCCTAATCAATCCTAACAATTCCGTGATGGCCGTGTTCCCAGATTCAAAATAGCTCATCAGCTCAGTTTTTAACTGTGCGTCCGATATTCTATTTTTTTTAGTTTTCATAAACCCTAAAAAGGAGATTTAGCTTTTTTGTTTTTTAATTAGTAACCTGCTACTTTTTCTTATACTCCTTTCCGTTGCTCTTTCTCACTACTTTAGTTGTGTAGGAGTTGCCGCTTTTACTGTAGGTGCGTTTTGCCTTTAAACCGTGAGACAAATAAGTCTCGCATAAAATACTAATCATACTTTTTTACATTTTTTGTTAGTGAATATTCAAAACCATTTCTATTAAAAACATATATCAAATTCCCATTTTCTTCGGCTTCAAGCACCATTTGCTTTTCTGTGGGTGGGTAGTTCACATGGAATGATGAGAGCAGCACCAAATCGTTGAACAGGGTAAGTCAATTTGCCATATTTGGAGAAGTGAACTACCCACCCACAGCAAAGCTGATGGGATGGGCTTCGGAGGTCATAGACTCGCCTAATGGCAACGCCTTACTCCGTTTTTGTTTAATGTCCGACTCAATTCCTGAACCAGACAGTATTTTTAAACCTTGTTTTTTAATATTTATACTTGCGTTAAATTCTCTGTCGTGTACAGTATTACAGCTTTTACAAGTCCACTCTCTGTCTTTCAGATTAAGGTCTTGATTGATGTAATTACAAACGTTACAAGTTTTACTACTTGGAAAAAATCTGTCAATCTTTACGATTACTTTGTCATTCCAATTAGCTTTATATTCAAGCATAGTGTAAAAAGTACCCAACGAAACATCAGAAAATGCTTGTGCCAATTTATGATTCTTCATCATATTTTTCACAGCCAAATCTTCAATACAAATTACATCGTGGTTTTTGATGATTTCTGTACTGACTTTGTGCAAATAGTCTTTTCTGATATTGGTTACTTTTTCGTGTATTGTTGCAAGTTTCGATTTTTGTTTTAATCTGGAATTACTTCCTTTTACTTTTTTAGATAATTGTCTTTGTTCATATTTTAGCTTCTTTAAATTGGTTTTAAGTGTCTTTATGTTTTCATACACCTTACCATCTGAAAGTATAGCTAAGTCCTTTATTCCTGTATCAATACCAACCTTTGAGTTTGTTTTTTCAAATGGGATATATTCTATTTCACAAGTGATACTTACATAGTATTTACCTGTTGTGGATTTTGATATAGTTGCAAAAAGCAGTTTACCTTTAATCTCTCTATGAATATTTATCTCAATACCTTTTTTAAATTTTGGTATTTGCAGTTTACCATCTTCAATATATACCGATTGTGGGATGGTAAAACTTTGTCTGTCAAACTTACTTTTAAATCGAGGGAATTTAGTTTGCTTTCTAAAAAACTTATTATATGCAGTATCTAAATTTCTAAGTGATGATTGCAAACTTTGTGAGTTGACTTCTTTAAGCCAAACAAACTGCTCATCCTTTTTTAAAACAGTCAGGTCATTTGCATTATCGTAGTAGTTAAGCGATTTCTTTTCTTCAAGATATGTTTCTTTTCTACTGTTTAAGTAACGATTAAACACAAACCTACAAGCACCAAAGTGTTTTGCAAGAAGTTCTTTTTGCTCATTATCAGGGGCAATTTTAAACTTATATGATTTGTGAATTACTTTCATCTATTAGTAAATAGTCTAATTTTTTGTAAAGATACACTTTATTTTGCAATCCGTAAAGTTTTTTGTAAATATTTCCATTCATTTTGAGAAACATTCACAAAAAACTTTACTACTATGTCCAAAAAATCTAATTACATCACAACAAATCGGTCTAAACACTACTTAAAATGTCATTTAATCTTTGTCTGCAAGTATCGTAAAAAGTTGCTCATAGGTCAGTTAAATGATGATATTAAGCAAATATTTCAATCTATCGCTAATGGTTCTGATTTTGAAATTGAGGTAATGGAGTCTGATATTGACCATATTCACTTCCTTATTCGTTACATTCCTCGTTTATCTATTGCCCAAATAGTTCGTAGGTTAAAACAAGAATCTACTCGTCAAATATGGTTATTACATCCAACCACACTTCGTAAACAATATTGGTATCAGCATCTACTTTGGTCTGATGGCTACTTCGTTTGCTCAATCGGTGAGGCATCTCCTGATACTATTCGTGAGTATATTCTTAATCAGGGTTAGTCGCTTACATCCCATCCACGCTAAAAAGCGATGAATGGGTTTTACGCTCCGTTTTATAAAATATAGTGATCCATTATAGATTAAATGATCAACAATATATATTGATGATTCAATAAGCCCATTCTTTCTTAATAAAAAAAATTATTCCAAAAAACTAAGTTGATATGAGTGCTTTTGAAAATGCTGTAGTTACAACTCAAATCCTAATGAAGATAAATAACTTTGAAAGTAGAATTATATAAATATGATGTTGAATTAATTTTTTACCTTCATGTAATTATTCAAGTTGTTTGCAATAGATCTATTAGGTTCAATATTTAATGGCAAAGCAGTATTCAAAAAGTAGTCAGCACTCCATTGATAAAAACTATTTTTTCTATAAGCAGGCCACGCATTGAGGCTATCATATTTTACATAATTACGGTCAAACGCCATTACAGTAAGCTTTACTGAATCTGGGCTTTGAGGCCGAAAATAATTGAAAGCTTGCAGTCTATTATTTGCTATTAAACGTGTGCCATCTAATCTAGCTGGTATTGGTGCTTTAGCCCACATGCAAAACTGTGGGAAAAAATCTGTAAGATCAATGAGACTGTTATCCACTCCCCTCCCCAATCCATTGATAATAAGCGGAACATGCATTCCAAAATAACTTGCAGTACCCTTCTCTCCTTTTACATCCAAACCCCTCCATTTTGACCACATTTTATTGGTATTACCGTTGTCACCGGCAATGACTATAATTGTATTTCGAAACTTTGGTTGACTTAGGAATCCTGATAGGCGGCTTAAACAATAATCCATATACTGCATCATGGAAGGCATATAAATCGTATCCCCTATTTCAGGTTTGCGGTTTGTCCAATTAGAGTAATTGGGATGAAATGGTGAAGGTGTAAAGGGTTCATGTATCAACTGCATGCTGTAATAACAGTAGAAGGGTCCTTTTACCGTGTCTGCAAAATTTTTGAAATAATTGAAATAAACATCTTCACTATACTCCCCGGTTCTGGTAGCTTTTATACTATCTGCAATAATTATAGGATTCTTATAATATTTTGGTTTTGTTTCCTGTTCATTATAGTGCTCCAGTATGCAATAATTCGAAAACCCAGAATTCACTATCTGTTGATGTGTTTGATTAAACTGGTACTTGCCAACCATACAGGTTTTATAACCATAACTTCTTAGATGAGACTGAATGGTTAGTTCATTTTCCGGCAGAATACCCCATCCTTGATAATTTCTATTATTATATTTACCGGTCATAGCTTCCAATCTGGAAGGGCTACAGAGTGCATTGGCAAAACAATAATTATAAGACCTACCCACACTGGCTAAGCTGTCTATAGTTGGTGTCGAATATGATTGGCCACCTGTATATGAAGGGAGTTCAAAGCCTAAATCATCTATTAATACAAATACGATATTTGGCCTAGTCTTTAATAATTCTTCTGATTCCTCATTACCATTATTAGGACTATAGGAGCTTTTTTGATTACATGAAATAATTAAAAGAAGAAAGATGAATAAAAATATGCCCTCCAAATAATGTTTCATAGTGTTTTACTTTCTTTGCTATTATTAATACATAATGAGGTAAAAATTTTTCGATTACACTTTTTTAGCAGGTATTACTTCTTGTATTAGCTTTTAATTTATTATTCTTTTATATTGATTCTATCCCAAAAGAATATGCGCAAAGTAAACGAATACATCTAAATATTTGTAAAAAAATATATCTAAATGCTTAGTGAATACTATAATTGAAAAATGTAATTTTCATGTAAATTAGTTGATTCAGTTTTTTATGAAAAATTAAAATAGCTTAATAACTTTTATTTTTGCACGTATATCAAAACCAGATTCACCATGCGTATTTATTTTGACAATGCTGCCACCACACCTGTAGATGCACAAGTTGCAGATGCAATGATTCCGTACATAACCTCACATTTTGGAAACCCTTCATCCATCTATAGTTATGGTAGAGAAACTAGGCTTGCTATAGAAAATGCACGTAAATCTGTAGCTAAGTTGCTCAATGCACATCCTGCAGAAATTTTCTTTACGAGCGGAGGCACAGAGAGTAGCAATACCGCAATTTATGCTGCGGTAAAGGATTTGGGCTGCAGACATATTATCAGTAGTAGGATAGAACATCACGCCACTCTGCATGCAGTGGAGCATTTATATCATACCGGCGAAGCCGGATTGGATTATGTCAACCTTTTACCAAACGGACATATTGATATGGAGCATTTGGAACAACTGCTTTCAGAAAGTCCAGAAAAATGCTTGGTTACTTTAATGCATGCAAATAATGAAATTGGCAATATGCTAGATATTCATGCCGTGGGTCAACTTTGTAAAATCTATAATGCAATTTTCCATTGCGATACTGTGCAAACAGTTGGGCACTTTCCAATGGATTTAAGGAATACTGCCGTACATTTTATTACAGGAGCAGGACATAAATTTCATGGTCCTAAAGGAGTTGGCCTATTATATATTAATGAGAATGTAAAAATAAAGCCTTACATACATGGTGGAAGTCAAGAGAGAAATATGCGTGCAGGCACAGAAAATGTGTATGGTATTGTTGGGTTTGCAAAAGCATTAGAAATAAGCACTGCAAATCATGACACAGAAAGCACATACATAAAAGGATTGAAAGTGTATATGATGGAGCAACTAAAAAAGAAAATAAAGGGGGTATCATTTAATGGAGATGCACTGGGTAGAAGTTTATATACTGTTCTAAGTGTCAGCTTACCCAAAACAGAAAAAAGTGAAATGATATTATTTAACTTAGATATCAATAATATTTGTGCAAGTGGTGGAAGTGCCTGTACCAGTGGAGCGGACGCTGGTAGCCATGTAATAAGATCAGTCAATCAAAACCCAAACCAAGTAACTGTTCGTTTTTCATTTAGTAAACTAAATACCAAAGAAGAAATTGATATTGTAACAGATAAGATAAAAGATCTGATATGATTTGTTATAATTTATAGAAAAATCTGGCATCAATAAAATCTGCTACTTGATTATGCACAAGTAAATTAATTCCAATGGCCCAGTGAGGTTTAAGTTGGTACTTAATACCCCACCTATGGTAAATAGTTTTATAGATATCTGCATAAACCTCATTATATTTATCAGTTTCTTTAAACACGTAAAAACCCAACTGTTGACTAAAAGAAAACTTGTTGATTAAAAACTCGTGTCCAATTAAAAGACCTGCCAATATATTGCTACTGCTATCATTTATCAGATTGCGCTTTATGCTTTGCATGCCGCCATCAAAATATATTTCGGCTCCGGTAGTAAGTTTGTGAATAGCTGCAATTTGCTTACCAACCTGCACATTTAACCCTCCCAAAAATTTTCTCACCTGTTTTACATTTTTATCATAACCACCTTTGGGGGAAATGAATACGCCTCCTTCCCAAGAAACAGGTAATTTTTTCCAACCAGTATCTTGTAATTGATTATACACAGGCAAAGTATTTTGGTCTTTAAAATACAATACACCCAGAGAAATGTTGGGATAATTTAGACCACGATTGGGCTGTTTAAATCCACCATTGCTATTGTGGTACCAATTGCCAGACAACTGTAAACTTGTATGGGGAGATACGCTATAGCTCAGCCCCACACCTACCTTTAATAAACCTGTTGCCAAGCTAATTCCTTTGCATCAATCTTTACGCCATTCGTATGGCATAGCAATTTTCACAACCTGCACTTACTTTTGTGCAGCCAACGATTGGATTCCATGTTTTTTCTGTCCACTCAATTTTACTCATGCTATTTTAATTTTGTTATGATTATTTGTGAACTACCCATTCACGCCAAAGCGATGAATGGGTAGTTCACTAATCTATCTGCCATAGCTTCCGCCCAGGCTTTTACAACCTGCGGTACAACGCTATTTCCAATAAATTTTTTATGGTCTGATTGATTACCTACCATTTGGTAGCTTTCAGGAAAACCCTGTATTTTCAATAATTCAGGTACTCGAAGCATTCTCATTTTAATATCTACTAATCCGTAAGCTGCCATGAACTGTTTAATTTTTACAGTCATTTGACTATCTGTGTCGTAAACTTCGATAAACACTTCGCCTGTTTCTGCCTGTACTAATGATGGAGGTCGTTTGTCCATTTTGGCAATAAGCGTAAAGCATGGATTTTCTACCGATGAACCATTATTGTTAAATTGTGGATTGATTAAATAATGATGCTTTCTATTGGCTGTAATCGTTTGGCAAGGCTCATTAATACTTTTCGGTTGGTTGTTGTAATTCGTTGGCATAATGAAAGGCTCTGCTTCAACTAAACTCATTTTGGGTACAGTAGTAATAGTTCCGGCAGGTTCTTCAATGCTACTGTTTGTTACACTCTTAAAATCTCTGTCAATAAAATATTTTGGCTGAACTAATGAAGCTCTATCTTTTGTAGTTAATGTTGGGCAAGGCTCACTTGTAGAGGTGTTAAAACCATTACCATAATAGTGTTGCAGAAATTCAGTTTGCACTAATCCAAGCCTACCTTGGCAACTTACAACTGGCGAAGTATCGTCTATTGATGGAGGATGATGTACGCCTGTTTTACCATTAATAGAATTGTACTTTAAAAGGAATTTTGTTTGTACTAAACTTTGATTTGCAACTGTTGTAATAGTTCCTAATGGGCTTTCAGTTCTTGTAACTTTACCCATTGGTCTGCCACTATAGGCTTTTGCAATAAAAGATGTATCCCCATTTGCAACATACTTAACCAATCCAGCATATACTCGTTCAAGTGTTCTATCGCTTAAAGGCTTTTTTCTTCCAAAAATGCTTTCCCCTTCATCTTCAAAATTCAATACTTCCTTTACTGGCTTCCACTTTTCGGTACTGCCAAACATTCCGGCAGATGCCCTTTTACTATGTGTTGGTTCCGGCCATACAATCGGTAATCCTTCTTTAGCAAAGCATCCAAATAGCCTGTTACGGCTTGTATATGCTCCGTAATTTGCACTATTCATCTCACACCAATCATCAATGTATCCATAGCTGCACATTTCATTTCTCCACTTCAACCAATCACTACCATTTTTACGGCTCACAGGTTTACCGTTCTCATCAAGCGGACCCCAACTCATAAACTCAACTACATTTTCAATTTGTATGTAATCGGGATTTAAAGCTTGTTGATAGCGGAATAGATGCTCTGCCAGCGTTCTACTGTCTGCATTACGAGGTAAGCCGCCTTTTGCTTTGCTGAAATTGGTACATTCCAGGCTTGCCCACAATACTACATAAGCATCGGGATAGACACACTTCCAATATTCAACCAATGCCACCAGCCCCGATAAATCTAATGTTCTAATGTCCTCTTCATAGTGGGTAACATCGGGATGATTTAACCAATGGCTTTTTATTGCTTTCGGATCATGATTTACACAGGCAATAACTTTTGCTATGTTGCTATCATTAATCATTGCATCCGCAAATCCAGTTGTTGTACCGCCAAATCCACAAAATAAATCCACTATTAAAAAAATTGGTTCCATAATTTATAAATTGTCATTTATTGCCACTTATTTCCACTTACTGCACGGATTATGTCAGATAATGCCGCTTATTGCCACGAACTATGTCAGTTATTGCCGTTTATTTCCGCTTATCGCCTCTTGCCCTCGTTTGCCCTCGTTTTGCCCTCGTTTTGCCCTCTATTAAAACGCTGATTATCAACGACTGCCCTCTTGCCCTCGATTTTTCCTATATTTTAAGCGACACCTATTTTTTTTTTAGAAAAATATAAGTAGTATAAAGAGTAGGAAAAAGCCGAATTATCGGGGGCATCAACCAATGTTTTATATAACCTATTCATTTTTAATACTTTATGTCATTTTTTTTTAGGACAATAAAAAAAGGCGTATATCCACTTTTTAGGCATTTTCTTTAATTTTTACTAATTTTATCTCCTTTACATTAGCTCCGTGCCTGTCCTTTTGTTCCAAAACCTCAAAATTTAGAACAGAACAGGAAAAATCTATAGCCGCACGGAACCTTTTTTGTGAAAATTCCTTCTTATCAAAGTCATTTTTTACGCAAAACCCATGATATAGATCCTTAAATTCTTTAAACCCGACAGAAAAAACATCAAAATAATCATCCCACCACTCTAAGAACTCCTCTCCAAAGGCTGTTTTTATCTCTTTTCTCGCTGCACCAGTCGTCTTTTTTAAATTCTTTAATCCGCCCTGCAAATACATCTGTACACAACAAAACATTAAATTGTAAAATCTATTCCATTCGTCTCTGTCCCAATCGTCAAATAATTGGTGTCCAAAAAAATCTTTAGGCAGATTTTCTTTAAAGTATTGGCTAAACTCTAAAACTTTCAATCTGCGTTTTGCATGATTGGCTGTGGCAGGTATAGTGTAGTTTGTGCTAAACAGAATTTTCGGAGCATCCTCGTAAGGGATATACAGCTCGTCCTTATTCTTTTTCTCAATAGTAATACCTTCGGTAATGATGGAGTAGAAACCCTCAAAATCTATCCGCTTACGGATGTCATTTATAGCTATTAATTTCGTGTCGAGTTTCACTCGTTGAAATGCAAAGTTTTTATCCAGTTTAAAATTTTTGCCATCCACCTGTACTGTGTTTATGAGTTGCGTTAGAGCATAAGTAAAAATCCCCTTGCCGGTTCCTCCGCCTTTTTTCTCATCGTCTGTTTCCTCTGTAAGCACCACGCTATATGTGTTTGATTTGTCTTTGTATTTGTGGAGTAAATAGCCGATAATACTCATGCAGTATTCTATTCTTTCAGGATCATCGCTGCATATTTTTTGAATGAATTTATAATACTCGATATTGCTTGGCTCAACCTCACTTTCATTGTATAGAATTACTTCGTGATTAATGACTTGGCTTTTCCAAATGCTTTTCTTTAGTTCACCATAAGTTTTTAACTCGTACTTGTCTTTTGTAACACATACAACTCCATTTTTAAAAGGGAAATAAGCAGCATTCTTAGTGTCCTTTAAAAAATCAACATCATTACGTTGCAGGAATTCCAAAAAGTTTTCGGCGAAAAGTATGTTGTGGTTCTTATAAACCACCTCCAGTAAATCCTCATTAGTAGTATTGTCAAAAACAGCAGGTAGTGTTTGTATGTACTGCTGCACAAATTTTTTCATTTGTTCCGGGCTTGCTTCTTCAATCAACCCATCTTCTTCTCGGATGATGCGGAATAAGTTTGAATTTTTGTCATAGTAGTAAAGAGCAAATCCACCCTCACTTTGAATGAAGTTTACAAACTTTGTTCTCGCAATGCTAATCTTCATATTTTCGGGGTTCACATCCCAAAAAGTCAAGATTTTAAGCCCGATATTTTCATTGTAATTTTTGATTGTTTCTTTAGCATCAGATAGAGACAAATCAGCCTTTTTTATCAGTTCTTCAATAATCTCATCTTCGCCCATTTCTTTCTGCTTCAATCGACGGATAATGTCCTCGGCTTTTTTCTCAATCTTTTTTCTAATTCGCCCATACCCATCACTTAGCAATTGCTTTGAGGCTTTACTAAAATCACTATTGCATTCAAGCACAGCATAAACAGCATAAGGTAAGTAAGCCCTGTTGGGCTCAAATTGGCTTGATGTAGTAAATACAGAAAACCACTTTTTAGCCCTTAGGAAATCCCCACTCGTTTTGCTTTTGGTGTTACCAGGGCGTTTAAAAACAATTCTTTCGTTTGTTTCTTTTACAACTGTCCATCCATGCTTTTCAAGCAATGCAACAATATCACAGCGATCGTTAAAATCATCAAAAGGAGAAAGGCTGTATTGCTTCGGCTCTGTTGGCTGATGTGTAATAGGTTTTTCATGCCATTGATTAAAGGAACGTGCCGCTTCTAATAAAATATCCCTTTCCTCAATACTGATTACAGGGCATTGTGTAGGCTTGTTTTGTATAAATTCATACCCGGCAGAAGGAGCAGCTATCACATAACCACCTTCGCCTCTTGTCTCAATCAAAACAACAACCTTTTCGTGTGGGTTATTTTCTCTTTCCTCGGCAGTAGTTTCCCTGCTGGCTAATTTCTTATTACCCTCTACTGTTTCACAACGGTAATAAATATGGTAGCCGCCGTTAATTGTCTTAGCAATCAGCAATTTTTGTGCAAGTTCAATATTAGCGTCAGTAATAGCCTGTATGTAGTCTTGCCAAAGCTGCCCTGTAATATCATGCTTTGAATCTACATCAATAACTTCCAAACAACTACTTACCTTTCCACATATAACAGCAATACCACTAACACGGCTGTTTGAAAACATGCCATTAATTTTATCATCACTCGCTATTTCACTTTGATATTCTTTCCATAAACCAATTGGCCTCTTATGGGCATCAGTTGCTATTATTGAATATTTATGTTTCGCATATTTTTTTGCTTGTTCAAGTAGTTTCATTCTTGTATCATTTTTTTAAATTCAACAAATCCGCTCCATCCTTTAATCAAATACGCTTCAGTATCAAACTTTTTTAGTTGCTCAATCCTGTATAGCTGTAAGTCGCTAACCTTGCCGCTATCACTTTTTATTTCTAAAAAAATAACCCTGCCTTCCTTAATTATTTCCAAATCAGGAATTCCATTTTTATTAGTTTGAATTAGCTTTAACACAAACCACCCATCAGCTTCAAGTGCCTTAATTATTTTTGCCTGTAGTTCTGCCTCTTTCATTACTGTATTCTTTTTTGTTCAAAACATTCTTTCAAAAACATCAAATCACAAACCCTATCTCGTATATACAACTGGTCGTGCCAGTAGGTAACCATTAGCTTTAATACCGATTGAATAAACTCCTTTGGGTTGCTAATTTGTGTACGTTTCCCAAAAACTGTTTTCTTTTCAGGTATCGTAATAGATGAAAAGAAGTTTTTTAATTCAGTTGCCTTTTCTTTTAATTCATCTCTGTTCTTAAATGGAAATAACACATCGTTTACTTCCTCTTTTTGTAGTACTATCTCGTCATCGTCATTAATAGCATTAAGAATAGGCAGTTGTTCCGGCTCTAATTCCACCGAATTCGGGGTAATTAAAACAGCATCTGCTTTTCTTAAATCATTCTTTATTTTGTCCAGCAATCCCATTAATTTCATTTACTATTTCTATAAAATCCTTGATAGTGTAATCAGGGTTTTCATTAATTAAATCATCAACCAACTTTACCAGCTCTTGTAGGTTCATTTTATTTTTAAATTTTAGACAATACATTACTGCATCTTTTGACGGATGTA
>ERZ650308.116-NODE-116-length-43156-cov-16.199508_pt1 | contig 43156 bp, 35 predicted proteins | sample MGYA00376244_ERZ650308 | MGnify/ENA primary metagenome ERZ650308 (study PRJEB26733, sample SAMN07839295) | wastewater metagenome | biome: small river; feature: stream; material: water | place: USA: North Carolina | collected 2016-04-26 ... | reverse complement strand
AGTAAGTAGGCATATACCCAATTTCAGCCAATGCTGCTTCTTGATATAATAACTGCGTTTTAGTAATTAATAGTTTAATACGCTCAAGCTGCATATAACTTATCGCAGTAGGTTTATGCATGAATAAATAATACTGCCAATCTTCCTCTTTACCTTTAATAGTTGTTACTGTTCTTTTTAAAGGAATAATATCGTCTAATGAAGTTTCTAACTTAAAGGGCGATTTTTTAATGAAATCAGATAGTTCAAATAAATCTTTATCCAATAGTACCACACCTTTATCGCTTTTTAAAATTTTCTCAACAAGGTTTCTACTATTAAATTGTTTAAAAATATCTGTCTTCTCTTTTACAAATTCACTGTCAACGTGTTGTATTACACTATTCACAACTTCATAGCTTTTCACCAATCTTGATCTGATTTTTAAATAGCTAACAGCCTTTGGGCTTTTGTTAATAAGAGGCAGGTTATCTGTAATAATCTTATTACTAATTGCCACTTTTTTCAACTCTTCTTTTTCAAGTGACTGAAATGACTTAATAGTATAGATATTAGAATCCAATACCGATATCTTGATATTAATTACAGAGAAGCAAATAAATACGATGTACAAAAGACTTATAATCTGGTATCTTTTGACGTCTACGTGTCCTTCGGCCATATACTAGAATTTATAAATTAACTGTACTGCTTGTATAATAAAATGAATGCCAACTGAGCACCACCAGCCACAGTATTGGTTTTTGCCAAATGGTAATTCAATTTATTGAATACTTCTTTTTTAGAGTCTTGTTCTTTTAAATTGAATAATTCTAATAATTTAGATTTATTAGCAACACCATCCGTTGCAAGTTTTTCAATTAGATGATTGAAATAATTTAAATTCTCCAATTCACCATTCAAGAATATATCTTTCAGAACAACACTATACTCATTCTTCGGACCAAAGTAAATAGTATCAGCATAACTATTAACCACATCAGCAAAGGTGATTGTTAAATTATCATTTACTTGAATCTCAACAATTGAATTCAATAGATCTTGAGCAATTGCTTGATCAGCAAAGGTTGCAGCTAATTTTGTCAATGTCTTTAAATACACATAACCTGCATCATTTTGCGTGTTGTATTTAATCTTTTTAAACTTATTAAATAATTTCTTTTTAGTATCGTCTTGCTTACTAGCAAGTGCCTCAGATAAAGAAATAAATTCGGCTTCATTCTTGATATTCACTTTCTGAATTAAATAATCCACCAAGAATTGATCTTTTAACTTAATAATTGATTTTAAACAATCTACATTAGGACTAATAATTAATTCATTCTTATAGAATGATTGACAATGAGCTAAAATAGCTTCATCTTCACCACCAAAAATGATAGTTTCTTTAGGTTGCTTAGCCCTTATAATAATATCTGGACCAGCTAACTCTAAAATAAAATGCTCAAAAAAGTTGGTTACTTTAATGACTTCAAAAGCTTTACAAATCACTTCTACATCATGTACTTCTAAAGTTGATGGACCAACTAGTTCTAATTCTGTAATTTCTGGAACAGGAATTTTTACAGGGAACTGTGCTAAGAAAGGAAGTGATTCTTTTGTTGGTACTTTTTTATTGAATAAGGTCTTGAACAAATTACTTATATGATTGTACTCTTCGGTAGATAATCTATTCCAATCAGGCTGATAAAAAAGATCTTTAGACAAGCTTAGGATATCCAATTGCTCTAATTGCCACAATGTATTAGATGCATTTGCGGAAGCATTATTTGAAGGAGCTGTAATTTGAATTTGAGATGGAACAGACTTTGGAGTCTCCTCAACAGCTTGATTTGTATAAATAGGTGCGGTTGGCGCTTGTATATCTATAGCTAGTTTTGTAGTTGTGTCCGGATAGCTAGTAGAAGCTACTTTCAAACTATTAGCAGAAGTCGGTGCAATAGGAGTTGAGGTATCCGAAGCTCCGGTTTGGATATTTACAAAAGTATCGCCAGCCCCGTTTCCACCAATACCACCCGCATTGGTTGCCAAATTGCCCAAACCATCGGCAACTTTAGCAAGTGTGGCTTCAGTAGCAACATCTTGTTTTTCTTCTACTTCCACATATTTGATTGCAGAAACGCCAAAAACGACCGCTTCGATACTCAAACCAAGGGTAATTAGTAAATCTTGGGCAGGCCATTCTAATAATTTAGCAATAACCCCAATTAAAATAACCACAGCAGCACCGCTGTAAAAAAGGTTAAAAATGTCTAGTTTCTTTTTTTTCATAAAAGTAGATTGTTGGATAACAGTCTACAATATCGAACGAGGGGAATGGCTGACCAAAAAAGGGGAGCAAATAGAGAAAATTCGGTGTAAAGAAATATGATTCGCTGATTATCAGATTTTTACAAAATAAAAATAATTTAAATTTTATAAAAAAATCATCATGTATCTTGAAAAAAAATGAGTAAAATTACCCGCGAAACGCATGATTTAGAAAATTTACTGCGCCGAAATTGAGGATTATTCAGGTAAAATTGCTGAATCAATCAAGTCAGATGGATTACCCCCGTGAAACTTTTTAAACGGCTTGTTGAGATGCTGTCTAGAACTAAAGCCCACTTCCCTAGCTAGGGCGTCAATGGTATAATTATGGTAGGCTGGGTTCTGAACAATCTCAAAGAAATAGTTCACCCTGTTTTTATTGACCAGGTCGCTAAAAGACATGGCATACTTTTTTTGAATGAAATGAGAAAGGTTTTGAGAACTTACTTTAAGTTGATTGGCCAGTCCCTCAAGTGAAGCGTCTTTTTTCGCAAAATATTTTTGCTCAAGAAAATGATTTAAGAAAATCAATTCGTCGATTTCTGCCTCATGTTCTAAATTAAATTTGTGTCCAAACGCTATTTTCTTTGCTGCAGTGTTCAAAAAAGCTGGACGCTTTAAAACCAATAACAAAATATAATAGCCGATAAAAATTGTAAGGATATTTGCCCAAAAAGTTCGATCTGTTGTAAATCCTATCAAAATATTTGAAACAACTACTATGATAGTTAAAATAAGAAGTGCGGTAGTCCAGGTTCTTATTTTTTCGTAATATAAATTGTTCAGATTTAATTTTGAATAAATCACATACCAAAAATAAATAAAGTGAGTAGCTACAATCAAAAGGAAGGAAAGCCTTACTAGTCTTACAATAGGGGTGATTTGAATATTCAATTCATTATCAATTGAGATGTACTTGAATTGATTTAATAGCGGGTTATTTGGAAGCACATTTTTATTTGCCAATAGTAAAAAAAAGACGGTGAAAATCATGCTAAATGATAATCCAAGTGTCCATCTTTTAAATTTTGGGAAATAAAGAATCGAAAAAATATTCAACAGAGAAATACCTAAACAAGATTTAAAAAAAGCAATAAAATAAACATAATTGATCGCAGAAAAAGAGTTAATCAAACCTACTACACCAGCAGATATAGGTATTAATAAAAAGAAAAACTTCAAATCTCTAGCATTCCTAAATTTAACCAATACATCGACAAAGGCGATGAATGCCAACACAACTAAAGCAAAATATAAATTAGAGAATACAGACATTGTCATGCGTTCAAAGGTATCTGTTTTGGATATATACTACCAACCAGAAATAGCCAAAATCTCAGCAGTATGGTCTTTAGTATCTGGTTTTTCTATAATATGTTGTACTAAACCAGCTTCGTCAATCAAAAAAGTCGTTCTAGTGGTACCCATATAAGTCTTTCCCATGAATTTCTTCTGGCCCCAAAGATTGTACTTATCAACGATTTTCTTGTCTTCGTCCGCAATTAAAGAGAAAGGAAGCTCGTATTTGTCAATGAATTTAACGTGAGAAGCTACAGAGTCTACACTTACACCTAAAATAGCTATCCCCTTCTTTATCAATTTCTTATAATTATCACGCAAATTGCAAGCCTGAGCAGTACAACCAGGCGTATCGTCTTTTGGGTAGAAATATAAAACCAATTTTTGCCCTTTAAAATCGGCTATAGAGACCGTTTTGCCGTGTTGATCAACGCCTTTGAAGGCAGGTGCCTTAGCCCCTTCTTTAATAACTGCCATAACATATAGTATTGCGGTGAAGATACGAATTAAAAAGGACAAAATTGTTTGGCTCAATATGGGTCGAATGCGGGCAAAAATTTGTAGGTTTGCGCAATTTATATTTTTGTACACATGCCTAGAGACACATCCATCAAATCGGTATTAATAGTAGGTTCTGGACCAATTATCATTGGACAAGCCTGTGAATTTGACTATTCTGGATCACAAGCCGCTCGATCATTAAGAGAAGAAGGAATTAAAGTGATTTTGATCAATAGCAATCCAGCGACCATCATGACAGATCCAATGATGGCAGATAAAGTGTATTTATTACCATTGACGATCGAAAGCATTGAGCAGATTTTAAAAGAAAATCAAATTGATGCAGTCTTGCCAACAATGGGCGGACAAACAGCGTTGAACTTATGTAAGGAAGCAGACGAATTAGGCATCTGGGAGCAATATAATTGTAGAATGATTGGGGTGGATGTCGCTGCAATCAATACAGCAGAGGACAGAGAATTATTTAGACAATTGATGGTGAAGATTGGAATGGCTGTAGCACCAAGTAGAGTGGCGAATAGCTTTTTAGAAGGAAAAGAATTTGCACAAGTGATTGGTTTTCCATTGGTGATTCGTCCATCCTTTACTTTAGGAGGAACAGGAGGTGGATTTGTACATGATGCAAGTGAATTAGATGCTGCTTTAGAAAAAGGATTAAAGGCATCCCCAATGCACGAAGTATTGGTAGAGAAAGCAGTGTTGGGATGGAAAGAATACGAATTAGAATTATTAAGAGATCAAGCGGATAACGTAGTCATTATATGTACTGTCGAGAACTTGGATCCAATGGGTGTGCACACGGGAGATTCCATTACAGTTGCACCAGCAATGACATTGAGCGATACAGCATTTCAAGAAATGCGTAACAAAGCCATGTTGATGATGCGAAGTTTAGGAAATTTTTCTGGAGGATGTAATGTGCAGTTTGCATTGAATCCAGAAACAGAGGAATTGATTGCAGTGGAAATTAATCCACGTGTATCAAGATCTTCTGCATTGGCATCGAAAGCAACAGGATATCCAATTGCAAAAATTGCTGCAAAGTTGGCAATAGGATATCACTTAGATGAATTAAAAAATCAAATCACACAAACTACTTCTGCTTATTTTGAACCAGCATTAGATTATGTAATTGTAAAAGTACCAAGATGGAACTTTGATAAATTCAAAGGAGCCAATGATACATTAGGATTACAAATGAAGAGTGTGGGTGAAGTCATGGCGATAGGAAGAAGTTTTACAGAAGCCATTCAGAAAGCATGTCAATCATTAGAGAACGAAGCGATTGGATTGGGCTATTATGGAAAGAGCTTGATGAAGAACGAAGAATTGATGGAATACATCAAGACACCAAAATGGGATCGTATCTTCAGAATCAAAGATGCATTGATGCAAGGATCCACAGTAAGATCCATTGCAGCAGCAACGGGTATAGACAACTGGTTCTTATACCAAATCAGAATCATCTGTGATATAGAAAAAGAAATTGCTAAATACAATTTAGAAACTTTGCCAACAGAAACATTAAAAGAAGCTAAGAAGCATGGTTTTAGTGATTTACAAATTGCCAAAGTATTACAAGGAAAAGTGTCAGACGACGAAGTGTACGAAAAAAGAAAAGCATTGGGCATAACAAGAGTCTACAAAATGGTAGATACTTGTGCTGCAGAGTTTGAAGCCAAGACCCCTTACTTCTATTCTACATTCGAAAATTAAAAAATTAACAACGTATAACCTTACTAACATGAACGCAAAAGACATCGTAGTACAAAACGAAAAAGAAACAAGAGCGGGATTTGGAGATGGTATTTTAGAAATCGCTAGAGAAAATAAAGAGGTAGTAGTATTGACTGCAGATTTAGCAGGTTCTTTTAAGTTAGGACCATTGATGAAAGAAATGCCAGAGCGCTTCATTGAAGTAGGTATTGCAGAAGCCAATATGATTGGTATTGCAGCGGGCTTAACCATTGGTGGAAAAATTCCATACACCACTACATTTGCAGGATTTAGTACAGGACGCGTGTATGATCAGATTAGACAAAGTGTTGCCTACTCAGATAAGAATGTAAAAATATGTGCATCACATGCTGGACTAACTTTAGGAGAAGATGGTGCAACACACCAAATTCTAGAAGATATAGGTTTGATGAAAATGTTACCTGGCATGACAGTGATTGTACCATGTGATTACAACCAAACAAAGGCTGCAACAAAAATGATTGCAGGATATGAAGGACCAGTTTATTTAAGATTTGGTAGACCAAAATGGCCCAACTTCACTAAAGAAGATGGATCAGATTTTGTGATTGGCAAAGCACAGATTTTAGCAGAAGGAACAGATGTAACGATTGTTGCATGCGGACACCTTGTTTGGAAATCGATTGAAGCAGCAAAACAATTAGAAGCAGAAGGTATTAGTGTAGAAGTGATCAACTTACATACCATTAAACCATTTGACGAAGCAGCCATCATCAACAGCTTAAAGAAAACAGGTTGTGTGGTTACCGCAGAAGAGCATAATGTAATTGGTGGTATGGGAGATGTAGTTGCACAAGCTGCTGCAAAGCATTATCCAGTGCCAGTAGAATTCATAGGAACACAAGATACATTTGGAGAAAGTGGAACACCGAATCAATTGTTAACGAAGTACGGATTGGATGCAGTGAACATTGTTGCTGCAGCAAAGAAAGTAATGTCAAGAAAGAAGTAATTTTAGTATTTACAAAAAGATAAATACTAAAATTATTCTCCTCTACTGATTGTAAAAACCCGAAGCAAGCTTCGGGTTTTTTGATTTTGTAAAGTATTTGAAAGGACTTTTTTATAATTTTAAGCGTAAACTAATCATTCAACCATTAACATTGAGAAAACTTCCGAACGAATAACTTTTTATTAATTAATAAATTTCTTCTTTTAATTTTCCAACTTAAAAATAAGTACATGGAAATGATAGAAAGTGTTCAAAATAGAATTTATCTGATACGCGGGCAAAGAGTCATATTAGATAAGGATATTGCATTCTTATATGAAACAGAAACAAAAGTGTTAAATCAGGCTGTAAATAGAAATATTAAACGATTTCCGCTTGATTTCATGTTTCAATTAACAAAAGAAGAATTAGACCTTTTAAGAATACAAAAGAACCAGATTAATGAAATCACTCCAAACTTGAGGTCACAATTTGTGACCTCAAGTTTGGAGTCCTGGGGTGGTAATAGATATTTACCGAATGCTTTCACAGAGCAAGGAGTTGCAATGTTAAGTGGTATTGTTAACTCTGATAAAGCAATTCAAATGAATATTGCTATCATGCGTGCTTTTGTGGAGCTTAGAAGAGTATTATTAATAAAATCTGACTTTAAATTACAGCTTGATCAAATAAAAGACAGATTAAGCGGCTACGACGCGCAATTGAATCAAATATACGATGCCATTGAGAATATAATGGACGAATCAGCTGCTAAGAATAAATGGGATAATAGAACTAGAATCGGCTTTAAAAAAGGAGAAAGTGACAAACTAACAAAGGATTTATAAACTAAGGAGCTAATCTCACTTTCACCCAATGTCCATTGTCGTGCAATGTATATTGAAGACGATCATGTAAACGAGAACTACGTCCTTGCCAGAATTCTATTTCAGTAGGATGAATGATATACCCACCCCAATCTGGAGGTAGCGGGATGATGCCTTCTTTAAATTTCTCAGTATTTTCAGCTACAAGGTCTTCTAAGAATTCTCTGTCAGGAATGATCCTGCTTTGTGGAGAGGACCAAGCGCCAACTTGGCTACCAATGGGTCTGGAATGAAAATAAGTTTCACTTTCTTCCTTGCTGATCTTTTTAATGGTACCAGTAATGCGCACTTGACGCTCCAATTCTTTCCAGAAAAAGTTCATCGCCACATGCGGATGCAAGTCAATATCTTGACCTTTTGCAGAAGCATAGTTGGTAAAGAACATAAAACCTTCAGGTGTATATCCTTTTAATAAAACTACACGAGAAGCAGGTGTGCCATTTGCTTTTACTGTAGAAAGTATGAAGGCATTCACTTCGTCAATATTACTTTCAACAGCGTCATTCCACCAAATCGTAAATTGATCCATTGGATGTTCCATACTAGTTGCTTCATCTAAAGAGGCTAACTGATAGTCACGGCGAATGTCTGCAATATCTCTATTCATAAAAGTGAATTTAAAACAAAATTAACCCCTTTAGTTTGAACTCTGGTTCATTGACTTAGTGGCATATATAATATTCACCACAGAGAGCAATAATAACATGCCTACTAATTGATGTATTTGAGCCATCCATTCAAAATTACCCCAAGTGCCGGGAATGATATTTTTACTCGTCAACACGGATAACACGCCAAGTAAAACTTGCAAAAACACAAAGTACAAAGGCAATAATTTAACATTACTCCAAAACAAGTTCCCTTGTATTTTGCGCATTTGTGCTACCCAATAGATAATAACCGCTAACAAAATATAGGCTAACCCACGATGTACAAAATGAATCCAAGTGGTATTGTCAATGGCATTTAAAAAGAAGCTTTCTTTACCCATTAAATGCGTAGGGATCCACTCACCATTAATAGTGGGCCAAGTACTTGCCACGTTCGCAGCTTTATGTCCCGCCATTAAAGCGCCATAGATTAATTGAAAAAACAATAAGCCAAGTACCACCCAAGCCCAAATACGAAAGCCTTTCATACTAGCTTGTGCCTCTATACTTAATTGTTCTTTAGCCACTGGTTTAACTTTTAAAGAAAGTGCAAACCAATACGTATAAGACAATAAGCCCAATGCAAAAATAAAATGCAATGCCAAACGAGTAGGCTTAACATATACCGCATCCCCTTCTAAACCACTCGCCACCATGATCCAGCCAATAGCACCTTGTAAAGCACCCAAGAAAAATAAAATCACCAAGGGACGAATCATCGCAGGTTGAAAATATTTTTTCACTAAGAAATAAATAAATCCAAAAGCAAAAACCAAGCCAATGGTACGCGCCCACAAGCGATGGAACCATTCCCAAAAAAAGATGAACTTAAAATTATCAATGGTGAAATCGAAATTCAATAATTGAAACTGAGGAGTTGTTTTATATTTTTCAAAAAGGGCTTGCCAAGCAGCTTGATTGAGTGGCGGCAAAGTACCCGTCACCACATCCCACTCTGTGATTGATAAGCCACTACCGGTTAAACGAGTAATGCCCCCAAGTGCAATTTGCACGATGGTCATGGCTACACCAAGGATGAGCCAATTGGCTACTGCGCGCGTTTTTTTGTCTTGTAATTCCATAGATCTAACTTAATACCACAAAGTTACTAAGTAAACAGATTGATTTTGCTTTGTGAAAAAGAATGCAGTGATCTACTCAATAGCTTGAACAAAATTGAATGCAGTTCAAGACATTAGTATCAATTGTCTTTGATATATTTGAAGCTAATAAATAAGTAAACTTGGCTAAGCTCCTCAATTATTACCAATCCGAAAAAATAGAAGCTGGCTGCGACGAAGCAGGCAGGGGTTGCTATGCCGGTCCTGTATTTGCAGCAGCTGTCATCTTGCCCAAGGATTTTTACCATACATTGATTAATGATAGTAAGAAATTAAGTGAAAAGCAGCGAGCAGCATTGGCTCCTATTATAAAGGATGCCGCCATCGCATGGGCGATTGGCTCACAGACACCGGCAGAGATAGACGAGATCAATATCTTAAAAGCAAGTATCAAGAGCATGCATCTTGCACTAGATCAATTAAAGAAGCGACCACAATTTATTGCAGTGGATGGCAATCGATTTTACCCTTATAAAAAAGTACCCCATCAAACCATCATTAAGGGCGATGGGCTATATGCCCATATAGCCGCCGCCAGTATCCTTGCAAAAACCGCACGTGATAGTTATATGATTGAGTTGCACAAAAAGTACCCGCAGTATGGATGGGATCAAAATAAAGGATACGGCACCGCTGCGCATCGCGCAGCCATCGCCCTTCATGGTCTTTGTGATGAACACCGAAAAAGTTTCAAGATTTAATAGTCCCAAACGCCAGCACCTTGGCGAATCACATGGTATTCATCTGTTGTGCAATCCACTACTGTAGAAGGGTTCACGCCACCAATACCACCATCCACAACCATATCAATTTGTTTCCCCCAGTTGTCATAAATCACTTCAGGGTCGGTATACTCTTCTACTTCATCACCCGGAAAACTAGCCGACAAAATAGGATGCCCTACTATTTTAATAATGGAGAGGGCAATTAAATTATCAGGAATACGAAGGCCAATTGTTTTTTTCTTAGACTGTAAAATTTTAGGCACTTCTTTACTAGCAGGTAAAATAAAAGTGAAAGGGCCAGGAAGTGCTTTTTTTAAAATACGAAACAAACTATTGTCAATACTCTTGGCATATAAACTTAAGTCACTGAGATCGGCACAAATAAAACTAAGGTTTGCTTTCTCAGGATCCACTTTTTTAATGGCACATATTTTCTCAATAGCATCATGTTTAAAAATAGAACAACCCAATCCATAAATGGTATCCGTGGGATACGCAATAATACCGCCAGATTGAAGACAATCAGCTACCATAGAAAGTTGTCTAGGCTGAGGATGTGTGGGATGAATTTGAATGAGCATATAGTTGTTAGGTATAAATACCTAATTTGATTCCCCTAAAAATAGGTTTAATTTGGTAAAACGAAAGCATGTTTCCAATCATCTACCTAGAAGAAAAAATACTGATCCGAAACGCAGTGGTAGGAAGTATTGAAGAACAAGAGGGCTGCAAAGTCATCTACCACACTGGATCAACAGAAGCAATGCAGGACTTTATAGAAAATACAAAAGACACCATCCCACTCTGTATTTTATCCGACAACTATGGACACCAAGTTTTACTAAAAATCATACAAGCAATACGCGCAAGGAATTCTTACACTTATATTTTATTAAAGTCCAACGAAAAACAAATCAACTCTATTTGTTATCTCATGAAACACGGACTCAATGGTATTTTTTTCACAGATGAACCCATGATCGATCTTAAACAATGTGTGTTAAGAAAAACTAAGTTTAATTTATCAGCAGACAAGTGCAAGCTCATCACAAAAAATGTTTTGCAAGGCATAGACATCAAAGCGTTGAATTACAATAAAAATCCATTGACAGCAAATGAAGTACAATTTATACAAGCCTGCACCAAGGATTATAGTTACGAAGAGATCGCAGCTTACTTACAAAAAAGTGTGTATACCATCTACGGCTATAGAGATCGAATCTTTAAAAAGTTAGCCGTAAAACAAAGGACCGCCATGGTGATGACAGCCCTTAAAAGAAATTATATCGATCTGTGAAATTATAGAATCTCCCAAGTTTCTTTACCACGAATTAATTTATCTAAATCGCCCATGCCTTTGCTGGTCATTGCTTCCTCTACTTGCAAAGCCATCATATCTTCATAACAAGGACGATCAGCAGAATAGAACACGCCAAAAGGACGAGGGAAATACGCAGCAACTTCACTAGGGTTATCAAACAAACGTACTAATACTTGTGCTTTATAAAAATCTTTTTCGTCGTGGATCCACAAATCATCCGCACTATACTTTTCTCCAATGGTTACCACTTCTGGACGCAATCCATCAAAACGAATACCCATTTCATTGTTAGCGCCAAAAGTCAACGGCTTACCTTGCTCTACAAATAAAGCGTGTAAAGGCTTAGATGCTTTTTCTGTGAAAATTTCAAAAGCACCATCATTAAAAATATTACAGTTCTGATAAATCTCAAGGAAGGAAGATCCTTTGTGCTGTTGTGCACGCGTGATCATTGCTTGTAAGTGTTTAGGATCACGATCCATACTACGAGCAATAAAACTTGCATCCGCACCCAATGCTAAAGCAGCAGGATTAAAAGGATGATCAATGCTACCCATTGGGGTACTCTTAGTGATCTTATTTAATTCAGAAGTGGGAGAGTACTGACCTTTGGTTAAACCATAGATCTGATTATTGAATACCAAAAAGTTCACATCAAAATTTCTTCTCAACATATGGATGGTATGGTTACCACCAATACTTAATGCATCACCATCACCCGCCACAATCCAAACACTTAATTCGGGACGAGATGCTTTTAATCCACTCGCAATCGCAGTTGCTCGACCATGGATAGAGTGCATCCCAAAAGTGTTCATGTAATAAGGGAAACGACTACTACAACCAATACCACTAATGATGACAATATTTTCCTTAGGCACACCAATGGTTGGCATGACTTTCTGCACCTGCGCTAAAATAGAGTAATCACCACAACCAGGGCACCAACGCACTTCTTGATCTGTCGCAAAATCTTTTGCGGTTAGCGTGGCTGCTTGAGGAAGTATTGTTTCAGTAGACATAATCAAATATTAGGATGCAAAATTACTAAAAATAGCTTGTTTCTTATTTTAAAAGCCGCTTATTTCACCTTTCTGCCCTTCCAAGAATAGGTTTTAAGCTGTCCAAATAGGCCAGCAGCGATATTATAGACAATATGGATGGGTTGATAGCATGCAAAAAAGCGTAGTTCGGGCTTCATCTTAAAAAATTTAGCCACAGGTTCTAAGAAAAATAACTCAAAGAATGTTTTAAACGCTAAAGCAATGATCAGGGTGCTCCAACTACCCAATAAGGCCAAGAGTAAAAAACTCAAATTAAAAAGATATACTAAGGTTAATACCACCGTAATGGATCGATCATCATAGTACCTCGCTTTGCTTGCCCAACGAATTCTTTGCATGATAAAGCCTTTCCAAGTATCCATTGCAGCAGTTAATACAATGGCATCGGGATGAAATAAATAACCCACAGGCTTGTGTAAAGTCTGTTTCATTTTATGCATTAAAAACATATCATCACCACTCGCAATATGATCCACACCTTGGTAACCTCCTACTGCAATAAAAGCAGCTTTTTCAAAACCTAAATTAGCGCCATTGCTCATAGAGTGTTTGCCAGCGCCCACTGCAGCGGCCGTGATACCTTGCAAAGCCAAGAAATCCAATAACTGAAATTGATTTAACATGCCTGCCGTTTTAATGAACATCACAGGCGCAGCAACAAAAGAAGGTTGCTGTTCTTGGATATACGCGTTGTACAAAAACAACCAACGAGTAGGAACAATACAATCAGCATCAGTAGTGAGTATCCAATCCCCTTTCGCCACAGACACTGCAATTTCAATCGCCTTCTTTTTATACGCCAAAGTCTCCCCTTCTTTACAATGATCCTTTAATTGCAACAAACGCACTTGAGGAAATTGTTGGCTCAATGCCTGAACAATAAAAGCCGTATCGTCTTCGGAAAAATCATCAATCACGATGATTTCAAAAGCAGCAGAAGGATAATCCTGCGCCAAGATACTCTCCACGCAGGCCTTAATATTGGCTGCTTCGTTTCGGGCAGGAATGATCACTGTAAAATGGGTAACTGCTTGTTCAGGTCGAACCTGTTCGATCTGATTCAACTGGAATAAGCGCATTTTGCCAAACCAATAACGATAGGCCAATAAGATCCCAGCATACAATATAGTTAAGATGGCAACAGCCCAATCCAATAGATATACCATGCCACAAAGTTAACGGGTAAATATTTGGTAGAATCCTTAAAAACGTTGTACTTTTGAATTAGTTGCATAACTAACTATATGCCAAACAACCAATTTAAACGAGGAGAACTGTATAGCGTCATCAATGGCATGGCGACTACCGCTGTAGCCAGAAGGTTGCAGAAGAATTTCCGCAATGCGGGATTAGAAATCACCATAGAACAATGGTCGGTATTATATCATTTATGGAAAGAGGATGGATTGAGTCAACAAGAATTAGGCAATCGCACTTTTAGAGATAAAGCAAGTATCACAAGGTTGATCGACAATATTGAAAAGTTAGGATTGGTTGAAAGAATCGCATCTAAGGAAGATCGTAGGGTGAACTTAGTGTATCTAACAGATGCCGCCAAACCCTTACAGGAAAAGACTTACGAGCTAGCGAATCAAACAATGAACGAAGCATTACAAGGAATAAGTAAGGAAGAAATAGAGATTGTGAAGAATGTGTTTCAGCGCGTATACGAGAATAGTAAATAATTAAATTATATTTTATGGCAACGACAATCCAAGGCGGAGAGTGGATCATCAAGGAAGTGAAAGCAGAAGACGTTTTCATTCCAGAAGAATTCAACGAAGAGCAAATCATGGTGCGTGACATGTGTAGCCAATTTTTGGATACAGAAGTGTTACCTGTCGCAGACAGAATGGACAAACTAGAGCCAGGTTTAATGCCGGGCTTATTGGAAAAAGCAGGCGAACAGGGCTTATTAGGCGTTTCAGTACCAGAACAGTATGGTGGCATGGGTAAGGATTTTATCACATCTACCCTAGTAGCAGAATATTTAGGTGGTGGCTATTCCTTCTCTGTAGCCAACGCAGCACATACAGGTATTGGCACCCTACCTATTTTGTATTTTGGTACCGAAGCACAAAGAGCAAAGTATGTACCTAAATTAGCAAGTGGTGAATTCAAAGGATCTTATGGATTAACAGAACCCAATAGTGGATCAGATGCATTGAGTGCAAAAACCACGGCAAAATTATCTGCCGACGGAAAACATTATATTTTAAATGGACAAAAATGTTGGATCACCAATGGTGGATTCGCAGATGTCTATACTGTATTTGCAAAAATAGATGGCGAACAGTTTACTGCATTCATTGTAGAGCGTGGCATGGAAGGATTTACTTTAGGACCAGAAGAACATAAGATGGGTATTAAAGGATCCTCTACGGTACAGTTGTATTTCCAAGATTGCAAAGTGCCGGTAGAAAATGTATTGGGTGAAATAGGAAGAGGACATATTATTGCTTTCAATATTTTAAATATTGGAAGATTGAAATTAGGCGCTGCAACGATTGGTGGAGCAAGAAGAGCCTTAACCACTACATTAAAATATGCCAAAGCAAGAGAGCAATTTAAATTACCAATTGTAAAATTCGGGGCCATCAGACATAAGTTAGCAGAGATGGCAATACGCTTATGGGTAGGAGAATCTGCCTTGTACAGAGTGGCAAAAAATATAGACGAAAAAGAACACGAATTATTAGCAGCAGGTAAGGATTTATCAGCAGCATTATTAGGTGGTGCAGAAGAATACGCGATTGAGTGTGCGATCCTAAAAGTATTTGGATCAGAAGTGTTGGATTTTGTGGTAGACGAAGGCGTTCAAATACATGGAGGAAATGGATTCAGTGATGAGTATGAAATTTCAAAAGCATATAGAGATAGCAGAATCAACAGGATCTATGAAGGTACCAATGAAATCAACCGTTTGCTGACAGTGGATATGGTATTGAAAAGAGCCATGAAAGGACAATTGGATTTGATGGGACCAGCAATGGGCGTGCAAAAAGAATTAATGAGTATCCCTGATTTTGGTAGCGAAGACGATGCGCCATTTGCAAAAGAGCATAAAGCCATTGCAAATTTCAAAAAATGTATTTTGATGGTAGCAGGCGCTGCGGTACAAAAATTAATGATGACATTAAGTAAGGAACAAGAGATCTTAATGAATATTGCAGACATGTCTATTATTACCTACCATGCAGAATCTGCATTATTAAGATTAGAAAAATTAAGTAAAACAAAATCTGAAGCAGAGCTAGCAGTGCAAACAGCGATTGTGAAAACCTACATCTATGATGCAGCAGACGCGATTAACAAAGCTGGAAAAGATGCCTTGAATAGTTTTGCAGAAGGAGATGAATTACGCATGATGCATATCGGCTTAAAGCGATTCACCAAAGTGGATCCATACAATACCAAAGATGCAAGAAGAACCATCTGTGCGCAATTGGTAGCCGACGATGGATATAAGTTATAAAAGTAGTAGTAAGTCGAATTGGTTTTGAATTGAATAGAAAGTGCCGCTCAATGAGCGGCCTTTTTATTGCTAATCATCCAATATGATTTACTACTGATAGATTGTGTTATACAATGCGCACGTTACGAGAAAAACTTTCTTCTAATGAGATGAAAGTTTCAGTACGCTCAATCCCTTTAATTTTTTGCAGTTCATCATGTAATACATAACGCAATTGCTGAATGTCTTTACATACAATTTCAGCGAACATACTATAGTTGCCTGTGGTATAATTTAAGCGAACGATCTGTGGAATATTTTTTAACGCCAAGGCCACAGAATCATACATCGAACTCTTCTCTAAATACACACCAATAAAAGCAATCACATCATAGCCTAAGACTTTAAGGTCAACGGCCAATCTTTTGCCTTGCACAATACCCAATTCTTCTAATTTCTTAATCCGCACGTGAATGGTACCGCCAGACACAAACAATTGCTTACCCAAATCGGCATAAGAAATCTCGGCGTCCAACATCATGGTTTGAATAATTTGCAAATCCAGCTTATCTAAGCTTTTGACTGCGTTCAATTTAGCGTTGTTTTTTGTATCCATTTTTATGATTTTATAAATATAAATGCAATTTATTAGATATTTTCTACATTTTAAAATATATACTTAAATTATTTGCAACATATACACCAATACCTTAGTTTTGATATATCAAATGAGGGGAAACATTGAAGATACTACTCAAATGAAAGTTCTTTTAAGTGTGCGAAGATATTCTAGACAGACATTTTAATTGTCTACATGTCATTGTTGTTATAACTTATAGGTTCATTATTTATATCATGAAGATCTGTAAGAACTGTAATTTGCCAAAAATTGATTTTAGAAAATCTAAAAAATATATAGATGGCTTAGATGTTTATTGTAAAGAATGCAGAAGAATGGCTGATAAGAAAACTTACAACACAAACATTACCAAAAACAGAAAAGCTGGTTTAGAATCAAAGAATAAAGTTAGAGAACGAAACAAACAATATATTAGAGCCTACTTAGTAGGTAAGTCATGTGTTGATTGCGGTGAAAAGGATCCGATCGTTCTTGAGTTTGATCACTTTGAAAATAAAAAAGATAACCTCTGTGAGATAATACAAAACTGTTCTATTGAAAAAATAGAAGCAGAAATTAAAAAGTGTAATATTAGATGCGCCAATTGTCACAGAAGAAAAACGGCGATTGAACTTGGATATTATAAAACAAAAATTGTAGGGTGATGAAAATTTGGAAAACGTGCCTCCTTGTCTCGGAGGTGGGGATCACGGGATAAACGTAACATAGAGCCGTCTAGCAATAGGCGACCAGGGTCGACCACTGAACTTTGTGTTATAGCTAACTGCCCCTTGGAGGTTCGACCCCTCCCCCTACAGCAACTAAAAAGCCGCTCCATTTTGGAAGCGGCTTTTTTATGAGATTCTTTTGAATGTTATCATTGTCTTATTGTTCTGCAAGCAATTCGTCAACTAGTTTATTAAATGACTTAATATAAGCTTGATAGAAATCACCTGTTCCTGGTCCAGAAAATCCTGTATGAATCTTTCTAACCTCCCCCTTCTTGTCAATAAAGATAGTGGAGGGATAGCCTGCGATTTTATCAATTTGAGGGAGTGATTTTTCTGCCTTCAAAGGGTCACTTGGCCCAACACCAGTATGTAAAATTGGATAAGTAATCCCAAATTGTTTTTTATACTTTTTTAAAGCTGCATTCGCCTCCATTGGGTCTTCATAATTTTCATAAGCCAATGCAATTATTTCCACTCCGCGTGCTTTGTTATTTTTATAAAATTGTGTCATAAATTTAGTTTCATCCATGCAATTAGGACACCATGATCCAAACAACTGAATGATGACTACTTTATTTTTATACTTATCATCATTGATAGATACCATTTTACCATCAGTATCCCTATAACTAAAATCGAGTTTAGTATTCCCTGGTTTCATTTTTGAATATGCATATTCATCTGGTAGGATTGCATTAGGATTTGCCTTTCCATGCCATGTATAACTACCTGCAAATCCAGCTGTTAAGCTTCCAAGTGAAATGGTGCTATCGCTAGAAAAAATACCCTGAAAATAAACGGCTCTTTCACCATCAAAAGCAGAAAGTTGCAAAGTGTCGCCAGAAACCATGCCTTCTAAAAAACGATAATCGCCTGTGGGCGTTAAAAATGAACCCGTCACCTTTCCATCTGGCAATTGTTTAAAATTACCCACTGAAATGGTTTGCTTTTTGGTTAAATTATTGGTTAATACAACATCCCAAGTACCTGTTGGATTATATTTTGATTGTTGATAGCTCGTAAATCTTGGCTGGTTCCAATAAGCCTTAAAAATAGCTTTGGTCTTTATACCATTCGATGTTTTTACATAAAAACCATTTAATTGATCTGGCGTAGTAGTTGCTAATTCAAAACTTGCATTAAAAAAAGGCAAAGTAATGAGCATAGAATCTTTTTGAATCATTTGCAAATCCTCTACTTCAATCATTTCATCAGCATTGACGATCGTAATTACAGACTTCCCATTATTCGTTGCTGATTTGAAACTAAAGGGCACTGTTTTGCCATCTGTACGATAAATTACACCTAACCAATTACCTTCTTTTATGGCCGCTTTGTTTTGCGTCATCCCCAAAGTAGGAGCAATACAGAATAGTAAAAGATGTACCCGCATTTTAAATATAGATAGCATTGTTTAGATTTATATAAAATTAAGCAGTTCAACTAGTATTTGACAAAAAATCATTTAAAGATGGATAAAAAAAAGAAACAAACTATGGGTGTTATACCATAGTTGTTTCTTAATGCTTAAAAACCGCTTTCAAAGAATTATTTTGATTTGATAGTCAAATTTGATTTATCCATTTTACTTTGTAAATAAGGAATACCAAACATATGTGTCCATCCGAATATACGCAATCCATTAGTGATCTTCCAGATAGCTTCTCTTCTGAAACTTTCTTTGTCATCTGGCAAGTGACTCACTTTTTCTAGCGCATCAGATAAATCTTTTTGATTTTTATATTGACTAATATTCATTGGCAATTTATCTGTTACTAAATTTTGAGCTCGCTGAATAGCTTCTTTGATAAATGATGGATCTTTAGTAAACTCATAGCCAATTGATAAACCATGCAATGTAGCCAATAAGGATTCCATTTGGTGATTAATAGACGGGTTATCTCTCTGCCATTTCGCATGCGTGATCAATGCCTTTTTAACTGCATCATCACCTGTCATTTGGTAATATTTATATAAACCATGAGAAACATATATTTGCGAATATCCATATCTATCCAATACCAAACTTCCTCCTTGATCTGTTGACTTCTGCAAGTCTAACATAATCTTTACACGATCTTTTAATTCAGTAAAGTATTTGTCCTTTTTGTTTACATCATAAATCTCAGATAAATTCCAAACAGATAAATATAATCTTCTGCCACGTAAATCGTGATCACCCCAAATTCTTCTTAAATATAAATCGCCAGTTTGTTCGGCTACGTCAAGTGCTCTATGATTTCCAGTTAATAAATAAGAAGCAATCCAACCCTGAACCCAAACGTGCGCTGATAATAATGAAGTGAAGTGCTGATTTGCATGTCTTCTTCCCATTCCAACATAAGGACTTGCACCCACACTACCGTATTCTTTATTATCAAAAAAATCAACAGAATTATTGGTATCTCCAAGGTATCTTTTAGGTGTAGGCCAATGGATATTGTCGACGTCCATTGCATGTGCAGAATTTGATTGAGCTGTGATATAATAGTCTCTATTACCTGTTCTCATGAATTCCATCCACCACATAAAATCATTCGCCGGTTCGTTATTGGTCCAAGTGTTCCACTTGTTCTTAATATAATAAGTTTGAAAATCTCCATAATCTAACATGCCGTACCAAGGCTCCCACTTTTGATTAAATTTCATCCACTCGAATTTATAATCAAGACTTCTTTCTAACTCAGGATTTCTTTCAGAGCGAACAGAGAAATCACCATACACATTACTCTTTGCATACCATTCAGGATTAGCGTGTGCGACAGGAGGATCTAAGAAATAATTCATTTGATTAAGGATCTGCTTATGTGGCGTTTTGGCATCAAAAAAATCATACACAAATTCAGTAGTCTTAGCCAAACCTTGTGCAAAATTGCCAAGCATCTCACTATCAGGCATGCCAGTAGCTCTTGCAAAAGCCATTGGTGTTACGCTTGGTGACCATATATAAGAATATAAAAAATTGCTATCTCCTTGAATCGCAATTTCTTTAGGATATTCTTCAAAAAAGTTACGGATGCCTACACCAATACCCCATTTGCTATTAGAAATAGTGATCCAGCCAGAAGCTTTATCTTTTTTAAATACTTCTTTTTGATTCATTTTTAAACTACCCTCAAAACCTGTAGTTTGAACTGTAGGTGTAGTTGTATTCAAAGCCGGAAGTCGATTTACATTTGGACCAGTTTGTACAAGTGAAATAGATTCATTTTTTAAATTGTTTAATTCAATTATTTTTTCAATACTAGGCGATGACCAAGTGCCATCAAAATGTCCCGTTTTAAATTCTTTTTCTCCGTCTAAAAAATATTTTAATTGAAAACCAGCTGAACTTATTTGATCATTTGGTATCATCCATCCTGGATCATTTTTAAGTGCATTTTCGTCAACAATACTTTTATTTTGAGTAGCGATTGACGCATACTCACCTGGCATTTTTTTATGCATATCAGGTTCCCCAGTATAGATAATTGTGTGCAATACTTTAACATAGGACTTGCCTGCGTATGCATGAATTCTCATAACAAATGGAGCAGTATTATTATCCTTTTTATTATACAAGTAGTCTCCTTCAATTCTTAAAATAGCATGCAAAGGACCAGAACCTTTTTCTTGCACAGTGTGAGTTATTTTAACCCTAGATGTATCTATTCCTGATTGGTCTAATATATTTAAAAATGTCCCACTAGTTTTGCTTGATTCAGCAATTAAGTCATTCTCGTCAAAACCATTACGATCTAAGTCTAGTTCAACTTTATCTAAAAATCCGCCGCCCAATCTGTTGATTGTAAATTGCAATGGACCAGTATTTACACGAACTCTCCCGTAGGGTCTTTGATTATTTTCAACAATAAGCCTGTCACCAGCAAATTCTTTACGAACTACATCAGCACCAAATTCTACACTATACTTATTCTGATTATCTGAGAAAAAGAATACCCATATCCATTTAACACTAGCAGAAACTGGCTCCCAAGTATTTACAATAGTAATTTGTGAGGGGATCTCTTCTCCTAATGAGTTCAATACCCTTACCTGATCACTAGATTGTAATTTGTCTTTAGGGAATGGAATGCCAAGTAATTGAGGGGCACCAGGAATATTCTTTTCAATTACTAAAGGAATTTTCTCTGAAGCAACTAAACTATTTATCAATATAAATTGAAAGATTAAGAGTAGTAGTAAGTTGATTTTTTTCATGATGAAATTTTAAAATGAAACTAATTTGGGGAAACGTATTATTTAATTTGACTGTTGTTTATTAATGGCTTGGCCCAAATGCCAATTGAAAGTATAAATCCAAAAGTGGCATACAAAAAAAGCATACCATATTTAAGTGTGAAATAATCACCCAACACACCAACTATTAATGGAATGATTGCACCCCCACAGATGCCTGTCATCAGGATCCCCGCAAAAGAACCATGGTGCGTAGGAATAGAATTTAGCCCAAGTGAAATAATAATTGGGTACATAACTGCAATGAAAAATCCCACAGCAGGGAATGCAAAAAGAGTAATTCCTGCACCTCCAAATAAAGCAATAGATAAAGCAAAAATTGCTAATACAGTAAAAAGAATCAGAATATTTCTAGTGTCAAATAATTTAACTAGAATTAAGCCAACAAAAGTGCCAGCAGTCATCATACCCCAAAACCAAGAAACTACCTGAGCACCTACAGTTTGTGGATCATAAGCATGGTAGGTAAATAAGAATTGGGAGATCCAATTAGCGACACCTTGTTCAGAGCCAACATAACAAAATATGCCTATAAAATAAAGTAAGACTGTTTTATTTTTTAGTAATTCAATGTGCACTTTAAATGCCCCAGCTTTTTCATCTTCCTTTAATTCTATTTTTGGAAAACTAAAGATAGGTATCACCAAGATCATAATTAATGAAATAAATGCAAAAACCCAGTAAAAAGAAACCCATGTTAAATTTGAAGGCACAACTTTATTCAATAAATAGAATAATGTATTTTTATTTGAATTCATATTTTGAGACAAATAGGTATAGACTAGAGGACTAAGAAAAGATGCTAGCCCAAAAAATAATTGCCCCATTAAAGAATAAAAAGAAAATTCAGCTTCGCCACCCGCCGTTCTCAGTAATGGATTAATAACCACTTGAAGCATCGCCATTCCAGATCCAATTAAAAACAAAGAAATGATGGCCATATTATATTGAGGATACAAGCCAAAAAGTAAAGCGCCTAAAAATGCAATTCCAAATGCAAAAAGCATAACAAATTTTCCCCCAAATTTCTCTGTCAATACACCAGCAGGAATAGACATAATACCGTAAGCAATGAAAAAAGCAAAAGGCAAGAATGAAACTAAGGTTAAACTTAAACTGAATGAATTGATTATTTCTGGAATCAGTGGACCAATTATATTAGTCAAAAAAGAGATGACAAAAAATGTCAACAATACCAAACCAACTATTAGGTAATTCTTTTTCACTCTTAGAATTTAAATTCCTAGTCTTAGTAAAACTAAAACTAGGAATTGAATGATGATAAACTTATTTGTTTGATAACATTGGGAACAATCTTCTAATATCAGCATCGGTTGGCTGTGCTCCATATTCCGTGATTTCAAATGACTCGGCATATTTAAAGCTTGCCGCTTTCTCAGGAGAATACCATTTAGCTAAACCAGCTTTTTGAGCAGGAGACATATTTCTACTCATCCAACGACTTTTTAACCATGCTTTTCTTTCTTGAGGATCTGAAGGTACTTTAGGGTCAATTTCACCACCATTACCAATCCATGGCAACCACTCATACATTTGAGAAGTATGTTCATTTAATCCATCTACTTTTTTATCTAACACTTCATCTATCCCAATTACAATGTCATGGCTAAATGGATTCGGCTTTTTAAAATTATCTTGCATGTATAAAAACACAGGATTCTTTTTTAAAGCTGGGACATCAGCAGCTACGTTTGGCACAGCCACCATATAAGAGGCATCTTCCACCAACTTGCCCGCATTTCGGTGGTCAGGATGGTAATCATTGGGACGTAAACCTAATACTACATCTGCATTCCATTTTCTAATTTCACGAATAACCTGCATTCTAACATTCAAATCAGGTAATAATTCTCCATCATGATTGTTTAAAACAACATATTCATCAATACCATATTTTTTGGCTGCACGTTGCGCCTCTTCTCTTCTTCTTTGACCTAATACGCCACCGCCCTCTGCATAATGACCAGCATCTCCATTAGTTAATGCCACAAATTTAACGGCAACACCCATTTTAGCTAATAATGCAGCCGTTCCTCCCATTTTAGAATCTGCATCATCAGGGTGTGCAAAGATAGCAACAACTCTAATCCTTTTATCTTGTGTCTCTTGTGCATTAGTTTTCGAGTTGAAAACAAAAACAAATAATGCTGTAGCTAAAAAAATCTTTTTCATATTTACTATTTTATTTTGTTAATTAAAATCCTGGGTTTTGAATTAGTTTACCATTTGAAACATCTATTTCTTTTTGCGGAATAGGAAATAACAATCTTACTTCAGACTCTGGAATACTTAAATGTTTAGCAATAGTTGCTTTTGCAGCTCCAAGTCTTAATAAGTCTTGCCAACGGTGATTTTCCAAAGCAAATTCAGCTCTTCGTTCTGCTAATATTTTTTGAACAAATGTTCCTGGTGAACTGGCATTGATTGAAGCTAAACCTGCTCTTGTTCTAACTTGATTGATATAAGCATAAGCTTCTGTAGATTCACCCAAAGCTTCAGCCAACATTAACAATACATCGGCATATCTGGCAACATACCAATTGTTGTCTCCGTCAAAAGTGGTAGTTTGAGTTGTGATATATTTTAAAGAATAAGTGGTATCTGGTAATCTATTATTTCTGTAAATAGATTTTGCATAACGTAAATCTCCTGTTTGATATGACCCTAACAAATCAGTTGTCATATTCATTGGCGTATTACCTCCTCCTACACCTCCTGCTCTGCCAATAATAGAAGCAAAATATTCAAAATAACCACTTCCTTCACCTTGACCTCCAGTTTTATATTGAATTTCAAAAATAGACTCTGGACCGTTTTCATTCGCAGCACCCCAAAGTTTAGCATAATCTGGAACTAAACTATAATTTTTTGAATTTACTACTTTGTTTAATGCAATTATAGCAGAAGCCTTATCCCCTTTTGTTAAATAAACTTTCCCTAAAAGTGTATTTACAGCACCGCTAGTTACACGACCAATGTCTGCACCAGTATATTTAGCAGGCAACAATGGCTCTGCTGCAATTAAGTCATTAATAATTTGATTGTAAACTTCGGTTGCAGTGAATTGTTTTAAATTAACTTCCGAAGGAGATGCCACATCAGTCAGTTGCAATGGAATATTGCCAAAAATTGTAGCTAAATTAAAATATAATAAGGAACGAATATATAATGCTTCTCCTTTATACCTTTTTTTAAATGCATCCGGCACAGTTGATGCGTCAATTTTATCAAGTAAGATATTACAACGAGCAATACCTTTATAAGAATCTGCCCAACTAGTTGATAATTCAGTGGCAGTTGAGATTTCTTTAAATAAATCAATCTCATTTAGTGTAGCAGCAATTCCATTTGCACCACCACCGTTTAGTGTATTATCAGATCTCATTTCATTTAGTAATAAATAGACTTTACCATACGTACCCTGTAATTGAAGAGCATCGTAAATCCCGTTTATTGCTACTGCAAAATCCGCTTCTGTTTTATATGCAGACTGTATATTTCTCTCTGAAATAGGAGACAATTCTGTAAATTCTTTGCTACATGATGAATGTACAAGAATTAATAAGGCGTATATAATATATTTTTTCATATTAGTTTATTTATTCTTTTAATTAAAATGTAAGGTTAAATCCTACCAAGAATGATCTAGAGATTGGATATGCTCCATAATCTTCTCCTGGAACAAGATTGTTTGTCGCTTGTTGTTGAACTTCAGGATTAAAACCTAAATATTTAGACCATATGAATAAATTTGTACCAGTAACATAAATTCTCGCTTTTTTTGATAACCCTTTTATAGGAAACTCATATCCTAAAGTGACATTTCTCAATCTTACATATGATCCGTCTTCTACTTGGAATGAAGAAGGTCTCATATTAAAACCATGTAATCCTGAGTTACTATCTCCTCTTGGGATTTTACCATTACCTGGTTGCTCTGGAGATATCCATCTATTTTTATATTCAGCATAAGAATTGAAATTCGCCTCACCATTTAATAAATGACGTTGAGTTAGGTTAAGAATTTCTCTACCTTCTACACCCTGAACAAAAATGCTTAAATCAAAATTTGCATATCTAAACTTATTTGTAATTCCATATGTAAAATCTGGCATATAGTTTCCAAGAGTGGTTCTATCTAAAGGAGTTATTTGTCCATCACCATTTACATCTTTAAATTGTAAATCACCTGGTCTTGCTCCACCAGCACCAACCAATAAGTCTTTTGGTGCAGCTTTAATCTGATCCATAGTTTGATAAACACCTACAACCTGGTAACCATAATAACTTCCAACAGGATCCCCAATTCGAGTTATATGTCTAATATCTCCGGCACTTCCTACACTTAGAATTGGGTCACCGGTAGGGCCTAGTTTTAATACTTTGTTTCTGTTGGCACTAATATTAAAATCTGTTGACCACTGAAATTTACCAATTGTATTTCTTGTATTTAATGTAAATTCAACACCTTTATTTTCTACTTCACCCACATTTGTAAGCGCTGTTGTAAATCCAGCAGAAGAAGCAATATTTACATTTAATAATAAATCAGATGTTATACTGTGATAATAATCAAATCCACCATAAATACGATCATTAAATAGACCAAAATCTAAACCGATATCTAATTGTTTTTTTGATTCCCAACTCAACTTATCATTATTTAAAGTTGATCTACCAATACCATTTACCAATGTATTACCAAGTACATAATTCGCATTGTTTAATAAGCCAATTGAGCCATAGTTAGGAATTTGGAAGTTTCCAGTGAAGCCATAACTAGTTCTCAATTTTAATTCATTTACAAAATCGACATTTGTCATAAATGATTCTTGGTCAATTCTCCAACCTGCAGAAATTGATGGGAATACACCAGTTTGATTGCCAGTACCGAATCTAGAAGATCTATCCGATCTAATTAATGCAGATAATAAATACTTGTCTTTAAAGGAGTAATTAGCTCTTGCTAAAGCTGAAACTAAAGTCCATTGTTCTTTTACTGCAGAACCTCCAGTAACGATACCACCACTTATTGTTGTTACTTGGTCATCTGGGAAGCTATTAGCTTGAATAAATTGCAAATCATTATTTTGTTTTTGTGCAGTATATCCACCTAGTAACGTTATAGTATGGTCGTTGAATGATTTAGAATAATCTAATGTGTTTTCCCATATCCAATTTACCCCTTGAGAAGTACTAGACTTGGCAAATGGATCAGGCTTTGTCGCACCTCTATATAATAACGTAACACCTTTATAATAAGATTGTTGGTAATTATCTAAGTCAATCCCTATATATGATTTGAATGACAAATCAGGAAGGATGTTATATTTAAGATATGCACTACCAAATATTCGAAGGTTTCTAATATTCTCTTTAATCGCCTGCATAGTAGCAAGTGGATTATTAGCTGTAGTCATATAAGCACCAAGTTGATTTTGGTTATCAGACTGATTAATACTTCCATCAGGTAAATAAGGCTTAACCACTGGAGAGTGTACCATGGCATCATAAATGATCCCAGGAGGTAAAGCAAAATAAGGACCATTTGCTGGTAATCGATTGTTATCAGTAAAAGCAATATTTACACTAGAGCCAATTTGTAATTTAGACGAAATATCATCAACTACATTAGCTCTAAAAGTATATCGATCAAATTTTGATCCTTTAATAGTTCCTTCTTCAGTATAATATCCTGCAGAAGTATAGTATGTCATATTATCCTTTCCTCCACTTACTGAAAGGTTATAATTTGAAACCATTCCTCTAGAAAGTACTAAGCTTAACCAATCTGTATTTGTTCCATCCCAATTAATATACTTTTCTGGAATTAAAAAATTAGCTTGTGTACCCCTACCTGCATTGGTGTTTGGATCATATAAAGGATTGTATGTTTTACTTGCAGGATTTGTAGGATCATTTGTTTGTAAGTAATTATTATTTCTTGCATCTTTCGTATACTTTATCAATTCCTCAGAATTCATCAATTTTGGCAAATTCATTGCTTCATTAAAACCAGTATAGGCATTGAAGGAAACTTGTTTACGATTTTTTAATCCCTTTTTAGTGGTTACCATGATTACACCATTAGAACCCCTAGAACCATAAATACCAGCAGCTGATGCATCTTTTAAAACTTCAATAGATTGTATATCATTAGGATTAATCGTAGTGAAAGGATTGATTTTCGGAACTGTATAAGCCTCGGTTCTTTGTCCAATATTTTGCTGCAAGCTTGTATTACTCGAAATTGGTAAGCCATCAATAACATACAAAGGATCATTACCTGCAGAAATTGAAGCAGAACCTCTAATTCTAATAACTGGCGCAGATCCTGGTTCACCTGAAGGAACTGAAACTTCTAAACCAGCTACTCTTCCTTGAATAGCATTTTCAAAACTACTTACTGCAATTTCTTTTAGCTGAGACTCATTAATACTTGCAATTGCACCAGTAACTTCTTTTCTCTTCTGCTTACCATAACCTACCACCACTACTTCATCTAAGGCCTTCGTATTTGCTTTTAAAGACACATTTAAATCACTAGATTTACTTGCAAGTACTTCCTTATTTAAATAACCAACATAGCTAAAAACTAGATTACTGTTTGTCGAACCCAGCTTTAATTGATATATACCTTCGTCGTTTGTAGTAGTTTTAATTGATGTTCCTTTAACTGCCACAATCACACCTTTTAGCGGTTGCCCATCTTCTGCTGCTATTACTTTTCCAGATATAACTGTATCTGCAAGGGCATTCGAATTATTATTATTGTATTTTAGTTTGTTTGAAATAACAATATTTTTCTCATCCATGAATTTCCAAGTCACCGGAAGCCCATCTAAAATTTTATTTAAAATTACTTCCACATATGCATCTTTAAACTGAGCTGAGACTTCCTTATTTGCAGGAAGCACATCATTACTATAAAAAAAACGATAGTTTGACTGCTTTTCTATCAATTTAAAAACAGTGTGAATATCAGTCCTTTCTGAATTCAAAGAAATTTTTTGCTGAGCAAAGTTTTTAGCTGAAAGCTGAATTGAAATAATAATTAATAAAAACGATATTTTCATTGCCCTTCCAGTATGGATAAGAAAATTCGAGATTGGAAAAGATTCATTTTTTTCCATAGGTTTACTTTTATTGGTTATTGATAAGCTATAATACATAGTTGTAAGTAGATTCATTATTATACCTTGTAATCAAAACAGTAAGTCCTAGGGGGTGGGCAAAACTCTATTCAATTACAATATTCTTGTCATCAATTTTATAGTTGAAATTTTTAGAAGACTTAATTAATTCAAATACTTTCTCAAGGCTAACATTTTCAAAAACTCCAGTGTATCTGTATTTCTTGACCTTCTCATCTTTAAAACTAATATTGATGGCATATTTTCTTTCTAACTCAATGGCAATTTTTTCAAGTGGCTGATTCACAAAAACCAACTTATCATTAAGCCATGAAGTTTCTGCCACTAAACTGTCATGCCTTAAATAGGTAATAGAAGTCAGTACCACCTTATTATCAATTGTGTTTGAAATTTTTGCTGCAGTATTAAGCTCATTTTCCTCCTTAGCAATGATTAATTTTTCTGTAGGCTTCAAAATTATAATATCTTCTGGCCTAGATTCCAATGACACTTCTATTTTACCTTTAATAAGAGAAGTCTCTAACTCTTTATCTTGAGGATAATTTCTAACATTAAAAGAAGTACCCAGTACTTTGATATTGACTTTGCCTGAATGTATGATGAAAGGCCTTGAACTATCGTGGGCTACATCAAAATAAGCTTCCCCAATTAAAGTGACTTCTCTTGTCTTCCCAGCTGTAAAACTCATATAAGATAGTCTACTATCGGTATTCAGTCTAACCGTAGTGCCGTCTGGTAATTTAATAGATGATTTTGAGCCTCTCTTTGTCACAATTTCATTTACAAATGAATTTGGGCTTTGCTTAGCAACACTTTTATCTAATCTTAAAGAATAGTTTATAAAGAAGACAGTGAAAATCCCTGCAGCAATACCAAGAAAAGCAAGTTTTCTTTTGGTAAAAGTTGGAGATTTAGTTACAAGATTATTTATAGATACTTCATCCTCCTTATCGAACAAGCCCGCTAATTGCATTTTGACAAAATGTGAAGCATATGCTTGTTCAGCCTTAATTGAAGCATCTTGTTCACAATATACAGGCTCAATTATCTGATCATATAAAAACTGCAATGATGGATTTGCTTGTAAAATAGAAGTGATTTCTGCCAATTGAGATTCAGAGGCATCACCAGAAAGCTTTAAGCTTAAAAGGTCAAAAAAATGTTGTTCGGTTACTTTATTCATCATTATACTATACAAAGACTAAAATTTGGAATAATGCCGTGAAGGCTTGGGGGTTAATTTATAAATTAAATTGGAAACTACTTGTGAAGAAAATGCTTTAGGTCTAATCTAATCTTTCTTAATGCAATCCTCATGTGGGTCTCTATGGTGTTTTGTGAAATTTCAAGGACTTTAGATACTTCTTTATAACTCAAACCTTCTTCTTTTATCAACCTGAAGACTAATTGACATTTCAATGGCAAGCTAGCAATAACCTTATTGACTCTTTGGGTAACTTCAGAATAAATATAAAGTTGTTCAGGATTTTCCCCATTACACATCTGAACATCATCATTATCAATAGATTCACTTAAAGATTGCTTGTGTTTTTTTGATGCTAAGTAAGTAAAACATGCATTTTTTACAGAAGTAATTAAGTAGATTTTTAAAAATTGAATCTGAGAAAGTTTGCTACCCATTTCCCAAATTTTTAACATCGTATCTGATACAATTTCTTCGCTTATAGACTTATCTTGAAGAATATTGTAAGAAAACCTGTACAATATTGGATGAAAGTAGAGAAATAACCTCTTATATGACTGCTCATCTCTATAATATGCAACCTTACTTTGATAGTATAGTAATTCTTGTGAGGATAGTTTCAAAATGTTAATTTTATTTAAGTGTATATTAAATTCCAACAACTTTTTTAAATGTTTCCATATTAATTGATTTCTCATGCTTAGAAAGCACTACAGTGGCCACAGCATTCCCAATAAAATTAGTGACTGATCTTGCTTCACTCATAAAACGGTCTACACCAATCAATAAAGCTAACCCTTCAATTGGTATCACCTTGATTGCACTTAATGTTGATGCTAATACAATAAATCCACTACCTGTAACACCTGCTGCACCTTTACTAGTAATAAGCAAAATACCAAAAATGGTTAGTTGTTGAGAAATAGAAAATTGAACATTATAAACTTGTGCTAGAAATATAATAGCCATACTTAAATAGATAGATGTTCCATCTAAATTGAAACTATACCCTGTTGGAATAATTAAGCCCACAACAGATTTTTCACAACCGGCTTGTTCTAATTTTTCCATAACAGAAGGCAAGACAGCTTCACTACTACTTGCTCCAATAACAATAAAAATTTCCTCTTTTAGATACTTTAGTAGTTTGATCAAGCTGAACCCGTAATAACGCATAATCCCATTAAGTATTAAGAAAATAAAAATAATTACGGTTATATAAAAGGTTAGCATAAACTTTCCTAAAATCAATAAACTTCCAATGCCAAATTTACCCATTGTATAAGCCATGCCTCCAAATGCCCCAATTGGACTTAATTTCATTACAATATGTAAAATATTAAATAATGCTTTATTAATGATACCAAAAGTATTGATAATACCTTCATTACCTTTCTTTATCATCATTAACCCTATTGCAAAAAAGATACTGAAAAATAAAATTTGAATTATATCACCTTTAGCAAAAGCTGATATAATATTATCAGGAACTATATGTGTGAAGAAATCTACCCATTTCATCTCTTTACCTTGATCTACGAATGTGGCAACTTTGTCATTGTTTATGTTTGCCAAAACTACACCCTTCCCAGGTTGAACGAATGTGCCAACTACTAATCCAATAAATAACGCAATGGTGGAAACTATTTCAAAATATATAATTCCTTTCCCTCCAACTCTTCCAACTTTTTTCATATTACCAGCTCCTGTTATACCTAATACAACAGTAAAAAAAATAATTGGAGCTATGACCATTTTAATTAAACTTATAAAAAGGTCACTAATTATTTTTCCTGTTTGAAAAAAACCTGGAAATAATAAGCCTACAATAATGCCTAAAATAATCCCAATTAAAACTTGTACATATAATATTTTGAAATACTTCATTTACTAAACTTACATTTATTTATTTTAAATAAATAAAAATGTAAGGCAGAAGATTTATTATTCATTTTTATCCTTAAAAGAAAGTGTATAAAAACTTATAATTTTATTCACGGCAAAAAAAAATACTGAAATTCGAGTCTACACCTTTGCTTTAAACCCAAGTTTTGCAGGTGTAATTGGTAAATCTCTGACTCTTTTTCCAGTGGCATTGTACACTGCGTTGGTTACTGCAGCAGCAAATCCAATCAATGCAATTTCACCAATCCCTTTCGCACCAATAGAATTCATATTCACATCTGGCTTATCAACAAACCAAACATCTGTTGGAGGGATTTGAGAATGCAATGGCACTTTATACGCACCAAAACTTGCGTTGATAATTTGGCCAGACTGATGATCCATTTCTAATTGCTCTGTTAACGCCATCCCGATACCTCCCACAACGCCACCAATCATTTGACTTCTGGCGGTCTTAGGACTGATAATTTTTCCTGCATCCCCTGTTGTAACAACTTGTAAAATTTTGATGGTACCATCTTTAGGATGCACAGCCACTTTTACATAATGAGAAGAGAAGGAATTACTTGTAAACTTTAATTGCTCTGCAGTTTTTCCTGAAGAGGCAATAGTCAAATCAATTTTTTTATCAGGACTCAATTGCAATAAATCAACAATGGCAATTTTAATCGTTGGATCAGCAACTGCCAACACCATTTCATTCTTCACTTCTAGTGCATCTGATTTTAAACTAGCAAAAGCTGGCGCATATTTTATGGCTAAGTCTTTTAAATTTTGTTTTAATGTGCTACAAGCCAAATCCACAGCAGATCCTACGGTAGAAGTGGTACCTGATCCACCCTGAGAAGGACCTGGAGGTAAATCAGAGTCGCCTAATTTAAACTTCACTTTCTCAATTGGCATCTGCATGGCTGTTGCAGCAATTTTAGTCATAGACGTTGTCGTTCCTGGACCCATATCACTTACCGCACATTCTAAAGTTAATTTCCCATCCTGATTCAATAAGGCACGAACAGTTGCAGCACCTTTACCTGCACCAAAAACGCCATTCGCCATACCATAACCAATCAGCCATCCGTTTTCTTTCAAACTTCCTGGTACAGTCGGACGATTTTTCCAACCAATTTTATCTTTCCCATAAGCATAACAATCTTTTAAATTGATATCCGAGAAAGGCAATTTATTTTCAGGATTCACTGTAGTAAAGTTTTTCAATCTTAACTCAATAGGATCCATTTTTAATTTATAAGACAGTTCATCAATAGCCGACTCTAAACCATATGAACCAGTGGCTTCCCCTGGACCTCGCATCCAAACAGGTGTGCTCATATCAAGCGGTAGCATACTATATTTTGTATCCACGTTGTCGCTAGCATATAAAAACTTAGAAACGTTCACAATGCCTTCTCTAAAATCTTCATAACGGGAGGTACCACTAATTGCTTCATGTGTAATACCAATAAAACGACCAGAAGCATCTGCACCAATACCAATTTTCTGCCAAGACTGAGGACGATAACCCACCAGCGTAAACATTTGAGGACGCGTTAAAACTAATTTAACAGGACGATTTAATTTTTTTGAAGCCATCACAGCTGCAGGTACATTGGCCCAACTTCTTAAACCACTACCAAATCCACCACCTACATTTTCTGCAATCACCCTTACATTTTTATCTGATAACCCAAATGTACGAGCCACTGTAGACTGTGTACTTTTTGGCCCTTGTGTCTTATCATATAAAGTCACTTTATCCTCACCTTCCCAAAAAGCAATGGTGGCATGCATTTCCATAGGAAGATGTACTTCTGCCGGAATGGTATATTCTGCTTCAATAAAAACAGGTGCTTCTTTAAACTTATTTTCAGTGCCTCTTTTATACACCACTGTTCCTTTTAATTTTGAAGCATCTTTTCTTGCAAGATCAAAATTAGTTTCAAAAGCTTGTGACTCATATTCTGCGCGCACCAAACGAATGGCAGCATTTGCATTCTCTAAACTATCTGCTACAATCAAGGCGATAGGTTGACCAAAAAATTTAACCTGGTTATCGTATAAGACTTTGTGACCGCGCCATTCATTCTTTATATAACCAGGAACAGATGGACAGTTGGCATAGTAAATCACATCCAATACGCCAGGGGATGCCAACGCTTTTGCAGTATCAATATTTTTGATGGTACCTTTTGCAATGGTACTCGTTACAAAAACGGCATAAGCCATATTGGGCAAATTGTACTCTGCAGTATATTTTGCTTTACCTGTTACTTTATCTGCTCCGTCTACACGCTCATCGGCAAAGTCAAGTTTGAAATAATTGTTATTGTTCTCGTCGAAATGAATATTGTTCATAAAAGAAAATTAAATGGATTAAATTTTAGCACCAGATTTTGCAACTTCATCAATCGCATCTACGATGTTTTGATACGCACCGCATCTGCAAATATTGGTATCCATATAGGCTTGAATACTAGCTCTGCTGCTAGCTTTGCCTTCTCTTACGCAAGCCACAGCAGACATGATTTGACCAGAAGTACAGTAGCCACATTGAAAAGCATCATGCTTTAAGAATGCAGCCTGCATTGGATGCAATTGATCTCCATTCGCTAGTCCTTCGATGGTTGTGATTTGATTGTTCTGATGATTTAAAGCCAGTTGAGTACAAGATTTTAGACGTTTACCATTGACATGAATGGTGCAGGCACCACATTGACCCATCTCACAACCTTTCTTGGTACCAGTATACCCAATATGTTCTCTTAATAAATTTAGCATGGTCGTTCTTGCATCAATTTCGAGTGATACAGATTTACCATTCAGTATAAACTGTAATTTTTCTTTCGCGATAGGCATTGGAACGATTGCATCAGCAGCAAAAGTTTTCACTAGGATAGATGGCGTAAAATAAAGTGCTGCAACGGAGGCAGATTTTTTAAGAAAGCCCCTTCTTGCATCGTCAAATTGACAAGGATTCATATACATCGATTTGATGTAATTTACCTAAAAAGAAAGCGCCCTCAAAAAAAAGTTGGATGACTGGTTACAACTTCTCAGCAGATTTACCTGGTTTTGCATAAGCAAAACGATCAATCAGTGTGGTGTTGTAATAAGCGTCTAAACCATTGCTACAAATGGTCCCAGCTTGGTCCAAATGTAAGAATCCGTCCGTCGTAGGCCTAAGTGAAGGGTCAATGAATACTTGTTCTAACTGACCAATCACTAAAAAGGTATCATTCAATTGAATAGGTACAATTTCTTTTAAAGAAAGTAGATATTTGATATGGCTCTCTTTTACAAAAGGTACTTGCACACCATCCAAATATTCTTCGGTCAATCCCACTTCTGTAAATTCATTCACTTCGTCGGGATATTTAGCACTTGTTTGATGTGCTTTATCTAAAAAGTTGGCATGGATATGATTGATCGTATAAAAACCATTTGCTTTAATATTGGCAAGCGTATGCGGCGCAGCAGCAACAGGTCGATTGATATAACCAATCAATGCAGGATCAGATCCAATATGCACCATGCTACTAAACATACCCAAGTTAGGCACACCTTCTGCATTGATGGTGCCAATCAAACTAGCCGATTTAAAACCTGTTAAGCTATTGATAAAATTAGCTCTATAAAATCTTTCCCAAGACTGCCATACGGCTGGAGTAAATTGTTGCATACAAGGTTAACAAGTGAAGGATTAAAAAGTTGAGTGTGTTTTTTTATTTCTATTTGAATAAAAATAAGTTCATTGTTTTTACACTAATGCCCTCTTTTGATTGCAAACTACAATTGGTAAAAGGATGCGTTGGGAAAAACAAAGCCGTCATCACTGTGCGACCTCCATCTGCAAACAATTCAACGGATGTTTTATCTATTAAAACTGATAAGTCCATTTCCGCATCGGCTACAAACCTTGGTGCCGTTGGCATTGCAGCAAATCCTTGATGAAAATTAGACACACCTGCATTTCGGCGATCAATGAAGAATTGTTTTTTAGCAGCATCATATCCTATAATCAATTTTTCATTAAACGCATTTGAAAAAACAATGTCAAAATCAGTTGCTTTTACAATGTCAAGATCAATACGATTAGGTAATATTTTTCCGGCACCCATCAGCGTAAATTCTTTTTCAGCAACCATGTTTTTTTTAGATAACATTTTTGTAAAGTGCGCTTCTAATTCTTTCACAGGGCGAGACACTAAAAGAAAATTGTTTTGATTTTGACTCGAATTTATATTTGCGTTGGCATCTGTATCTTGTTTTACCAAACTCAATTCCCTAGGCACGGTCATCGCACTTCTCCATTTTTCAGTTGGCACCAAGTTGGCATAGTTCCAATTGCTCATCCATCCGATTAAAACTTTTCTGTCACCCAGATTTGAAAAACTTACACCCGCATAATTATCAGGACCATAATCCATCCATTTAATATCCGTGGTGAAAGGCTTAAATACATGACCATCAAAATCACCCACCATATATTGTGTAGCAGATCCACTATTGGGTCCACCTGGATTCATACTTACTAATAACACCCAAACAGTTTTTCCATTGACATCGAAAGACAAAAGATCGGGACATTCCCAAACACCACCATGCGCAAAAAGGTCTTTACCCATTTCCGACTCTTTGGTCCAGTTAATTAAATTAGGACTACTGTAAAATTCAATATGGTTCGCTACCGCCAAACTCATGATCCATTTTTGGGTTGGACCATGCCAGATCACTTTTGGATCTCTAAAATCCTTCAAATTGGGCGTTTTAAGCACGGGATTCCCTGCATATTTGGTCCAGGTTTTGCCCTGATCCAAGCTATATGCGATGGATTGGTTCTGAAAATCAGTTCTGCCCGCTTTTTCACCAGGCATAAAATGTTGCGTAAAAATGGCCACCAATGGAGCGACTCCATTGCGTCCTAAACCACTTGTATTGTTTTTATCCAACACAGCAGAACCAGAAAAAATCATGCCAATAGAATCAGGGTATAAAGCAATAGGCTGATGATCCCATTGCACCAAATCCTTACTGGTAGCCTGTCCCCAGTGCATTGGACCCCATACCGTAGCATCAGGATAGTGCTGGTAAAACAAATGGTATTGGCCATTTAAAAAAATCATACCATTGGGGTCATTCATCCAACCCTTCTTTGGTGTGAAGTGAAAATTAGGTCGATACAATGATTCGTTTGTAGCATTTGCATCAAGTTGCACTTGACTTTGTAAATTAGATTGTACCATAAAAAAAGCAGTCAACAGTAAAATGCGATAAAAATACATACAGAAATTTTTAATTAGATAAGGACTTTAATTGTTGAAGTAGTTGAATCACATCCTCTTCTTTCTTAAGATTCAATTTATTCGCATTCACAACTGCATCTATTTGAGCAGCGTAATTAGGCAAGGCTTTTTTTAATGCCTTTAAAGAATGATTACTACCTAAAGGGAGCATTTTTTTATCTGTTGTTTGATAGATATAAAATAAATCGTCAGCAACATATTCCTTAGTGGGGGCCCCACCATACACCACTGTTTCCTTAATGCGTTTATGTGTATACTTTAACAATTGAAATACATCACCCTTACCTAATACTTCATAGAATGTAGCAGGGGTGTTGTCTTCCACAGTTGGAAACAAGCACTTAAATTGCTTGGTCACTTTATTGTTGTCTTTATCTACACTATTTAAAACAAATTCTTTTGCTTGTTGATTCACTAAATACAAACCATTGCTTTTAGAAAAGTATAACTTATGGTCAAAGAAGGAATAATTTAAGCTTGAATCAACCGACTCCATACCATTAACAAAAATCACCTTGCCTGGTACAAATTTTTCAAATACATAAGGAGTGCCTTGAATACCAGCTCCACTAGCAGGCAAGAGTCTGCCATTGGCATCCGCAAATTGAACACTAGGAATAGCATTGCCCGTGATTGCTTGAGCAAATGAATAATGGATTGTGCTAGAGCAAAACAGAAATAAGATAAACTTGTACATAAGATGAATGAATGGTGATATAAGCAAGATAAAAAAAAGGGCGCACTCAATGTAATTGAGGCGCCCTTTTTAACTAAAATATAAAGATTAGTTTGTGTAACCTGGGTTTTGTTGCATCAAAGGATTCGCTTGGATCTCTGTGTTAGGGATTGGCAAGATGAATCTGAAGTTACCAGCTGGTAATGTCAAGGCTGTACCTTGTGCATCTACAGCTAAACGACTGATAGGCAAGTTTCTTCTCTTTGCATCAAAGAAACGGTGTCCTTCGTATGGTAATTCTTTGAAACGCTCAGTCATAATTGCATCAATCAAATCTGACTTGGTAGCAAAGGTTGCATTGGTGTAGTTATTGATTCTAGCAGCTCTTAAAGCATTCAAATCTGCTGCAGCACCAGTCAAGTCAGCAGTTTCTGCTCTTGCCTCTGCACGGATCAAATACATTTCACCAGTTCTGAATACTTTAGCATCTGCTAATAATTCACCTGGTGTACCGTAAGCTGTACCAGCATATTTGTTGATTAAGATAGCACTTCCATTTCTAGAAGAACTTGCTTTTAAGATAGGCTCTTCAAAGAAATAAGCAGCATAACGAATATCATTTACTTGATCATAAGCATCTAATAAACGCTGAGTTGGCTTCCAAGTGATTGTACCGATATTAGCTGCACTTGCAGATGTTCCTCTGTACAAAGAACCAATTCTACCACCAGCAGTGGTTGTTCTACTTAATTTGAATGCCAATTCGCTATTGTTACCATCTTTCCAAATCAATGGGAAGTTAGTTTTAGAAGCTAATGGGAAAGCAGCGATATACTCTGTTGCAAAAGTTGCAGCGTTCGCATAATCTTTAGTATATAAAGCAGCTCTAGCTTGTAATGCAGTTACTGCATGCTTAGACGCTCTATAAATATCTGTGTTAGTTGCAGGCACTAAAGACTTAGCAGCAGCTAAATCCGCATTCAACTTTACAAAATAAGGTGCTACTGTCATTCTAGCTACAGGAGATAAAGAAGGTGTCTCCATGTAAGCTAAAGCTAAAGCAGATCCGTCAGCTGTATTGCTATAAAAACGATACAATTCAAAGTGCGCGAATGCTCTTAAGAATAAAGCTTCACCTTTCACTCTGTTTTTTGTAGCTTCTTGAGCAGCTGTAGTCGCTTTTACATTTGGTAAAGCTTCTAAAACTCTGTTCACTCTGTCTATAATTCTGTAGTATAAAGGGAATGCAGTGTAGCTATCTCTTAAAGAGATATCTGTAGATGCATATTGCCACTCATGTACTGTTGCAGCATTGTAGAATTCAGCAACTCTTACCTCGTCGGCAAAAACACTGTTCAACAAAATGCCCATCTCTACGTTCATTGCTGAGTAAGCACCAATGATACCAGACTCAACGTTGTCAACGGTCTTCAAAGCGACGTCTCCGCCGATGAAGTCGGTCTCTTTAACATCAATCACCTTAGAACAAGAAGCAAAAAGGGATAACATTAAGAAAGAACCTATAACCAATTTATTTTTTCTCATTTTATTCATTTTTTAGTTAATTAGAAATTAATATCTAAACCTAATGTGAACATGCTAGGGTTAGGATATTCATTCAAACTAATGTTATTGTTATCTTCTGGATCTAAACCTCTCCATGGACTCCAAATTGCTAAGTTTTGACCTTGAGCATATAATCTACCGCCAGTAAACATTGGCTTACCGTTTGGACCCTTGATTGCTGGTAATTGATACGCAACAACTAAGTTTCTGAAACGTAAGAATTTAGCATCTTCTAAGTCAGAAGAAGTAAATCCTCTATCAAATGTAGATTTTTGGAAGAAGGCGTTGTCACCAGGAGCTTGCCATTGGTTGTCAATTAATTCTCTAGAAGCTCTTACGATACCATGGTATCCAGGAGTACCTCTTGTGATCCAGTTTCTTGTGTTGTTACTTCTAACTACATCAAATTGATAAGAGAACAAACCAGAAACAGAGAACGCTTTGTAACGGAATTCAAAATCAAATCCACCTTGGTGTTTTGGTAAGTAATTACCAAATTTAGCGAATTGACCTGCTTTCGCGATATCAGTTGTTACAGAACCATCTGGTGCTTCATATCTTGGAGCTCCAGTTGCAGGATCTGCGCCTAAATAATTGTAAGTGTAGTGAGAACCATAAGGTAAACCTTCTCTGATCACGAATGTACCAGCAAAGAATTCATTTACAGAACCTAAGTCAACAATTTTGTTCACGTTATAAGAGTGGTTCATACCAAGGGTAACACCAAAGTCACGTCCTTTAATCACATCCACTTTAGCAATGAATTCCAAACCTTTGTTTGACATTTTACCAGCATTGATGTACAAGCTAGAGAAACCAGTTGTACCAGATAATGGTTGGTTAACGAATAAATCTAAAGTTTGCTCATCATATGCATCTAAGTTGAAACGAGCACGGCCATTCCAAACACTAAAGTCGATACCGATATTTGATTTTTGAATTCTTTCAATTTTCAAATTAGGGTTACCTGGGCTATTAGGTACTAAACCGTTGATTGTTGAACCAGCATAAGCTGCTGCTCCAAAAGTAGGCACCTGAGGACCTTGGTAGTTAGTGATAGATTGTAATCCAGCACCATAAGATGAAGTAGAAATAGATCCAATATTTGGAATGATACCAAATGACAATCTTAATTTCAAGTCAGAGAAAATATTTTGCTTGCTCATGAAACGCTCGTTCATTGTATTCCAAGTGAAACCAGCAGACCAAGAAGTTACTTCTCTATTCTCTTCGTTTACGATTCTTGAAGTACCATCACGACGGATATTGGCATTCAAAGAATACTTATTATCATAAGTATATTTTGCAGTAGCAAAATAAGAACGGATACCAAATCCAGATTTTGCACTAGATGCATTCTGAGGATAAGTTGTTGCACCGTTTGTAGGTAATGCACCAGCACCTTGTCCTGTTTCAGTCAAACGCTTGTCTAAGTTATATAAAGTAAAACCTAAACCTCTTTGGTAACCTCTAACAATTTCAAAGTTAGCAGATGCTTCTACTTCAGATTTACCAAACTTCTCGTTATAAATAGCAGAAGAAGTGTTGATGAATTCAGAAACAACTGTATTAGATTCTTGAGCAATACCCGCTTGGAAAGACTGTAAAGAACCAATATATGAATCTGCATTTACATAACGGTTCACGTAGTTGCTTGAAGCAGTTACACCTAAGTTATTTCTAACAGTTAAAGTTGGGAAAATTTTGTAAGCTAATAAGCCGTTACCTACCATTTTAATTTGGTCGAAACCACGCTTAGTGTTTTGTAAACCTTCTAATAAGTTAGCCACCTGTCTGTAAGCCATAGAAGTACTTGCACCCCATCTCAAAGAACCATCTGGGTTGTAAGGATTTTCATATGTTTTAGCTCTGTAAGTCATTTGGAATGGACTTCTTGGGCTATTACCTAAATAATCACCTTCTGCTAATTGAGATTTTGAATAACCAATGCTAGAGTTAAACTGAGCAGTGAATTTATCAGTAGAATGATCTAAGTTAAAACGAATTGTGTAACGCTTTAAAGAAGACCCTAAGTCAATACCTTGTTGGTCAAAATAAGCACCAGACAAGAAGAACTTAGTTCTATCAGAACCACCACTTAAAGTTAATTCATGTGATTTTGAAATACCTTCTCTATAAAATACGTTTGCATAATCAATATCGATATTGCTTAAGCTATCTAAAGCAGCTTGCTTAGACGCAGCAGTCATACCTGCAGGTATTGCTGGGTTATTTTTAGACCATACCCATCCTGGCGTGTTGGCAATTTTTTCTCTTTCCTCGTAAGCTAACATTTCACGCGTACTCATCAAGTTCATTCTAGCGAAACTTGGACGCTTAGTGATACCATATTGCGTTTTATAAGTCACTACATTTCTACCTGCTTTACCTCTTTTAGAAGTAATAACAATTACACCCGTACCACCTCTAGCACCGTAAATCGCAGCTGCAGTCGCATCTTTCAATACAGTAATAGATTCAAAATCGTCAGGGTTAATTGTTTGCATGTCAAATGCAGGAATTGGCACACCATCTAAAACATACAAAGGCTGAGCACCAGCACCTTGGATAGATTTGATACCACGAATGGTTACCTGTGCACTAGAACCTGGTTGACCAGATCCAGAGTTAACTAACATACCTGGAACACGACCTTGGAAAGCTTGGTCGAATGAACCTACTGGTACATCGTTTACAGTTTTACCACTGATTGTAGTTACCGCACCCGCGAATTTTGATTTACTCTCACGCGCATAACCTGTAATGACTACTTCTTCTAAAACATTTTCTACAGATGCTAATTCAACATTAATTGTTGTAGCAGTTCCGATTGCTTTAGATAATTTCTCATAACCAACTATACTATAGTTGATAGATTTTTGATCAGTAACATTAATTTGATAATTACCATTTGCATCAGATAAAGCATTCACTTTACCAGCATTCACTGTTACGCCTCCTAATCCTTGCTTAGTTTTTTGATCAACTATCTTACCAGAGATCTTCTTAGATCCCTGAGCCAATACTTGAAGTGCAAAACAAAAAACAAGAGAAGACAATAAAACAACTTTTCTCATGTGATTGATTTTAATTTTGACTACGAATATAAGCTAAATATTAACAAACTGTTATGTTTTGAAGGCGTATTGAGGCTAGTTTTTTTACATATAATATTTAATTATATATATACAATTTAATCTATTAAAAGTTAAAAGAAAATTAAACAAAATAATATGTCAACAGCTGAATTTACCTTGTTTCTAAGTGAGAACTCAGAATTTCTTCGCCCTTTCGCGATTAATTTGACTAAGGATCATGAATCTGCTAAGGATTTATATCAAGAAACTTTGTTTAGAGCCTTGTCTAACAAAGACAAGTACAATGTAGGTACCAATATTAAAGCATGGTTGTATACCATCATGCGCAATATATTTATCAATGACTATCGTAAGAAGTCAAAACAATCTACTGTTTTTGACAATAGCCCAAATGATTTTTTAATTGACCAAACCAATAATAAAGTAGTTAATGATGCAATAACTAACTTAAATTTGAGGGAAGTGAATCAATTGATTTATGACTTACCTGAATTATTCAGAACCCCTTTCCAATTATATTACGAAGGGTACAAGTATAATGAAATTGCAGATGCCTTGAATGAACCTTTAGGTACAATCAAAAGTAGAATCCACTTTGCTA